>ERZ1026975.1438-NODE-1438-length-11076-cov-3.168950_pt1 | contig 11076 bp, 8 predicted proteins | sample MGYA00519561_ERZ1026975 | MGnify/ENA primary metagenome ERZ1026975 (study PRJEB26926, sample SAMN06164672) | human gut metagenome | biome: ENVO:00009003; feature: ENVO:2100002; material: ENVO:00002003 | host: Homo sapiens | place: USA | collected 2012 ... | reverse complement strand
CTTATCGTCGGCAGCGTCAGATGTGTATAAGAGACAGGTCCACGGTGAACGGCAGGGTTTCGCCGGCGTCTTCGGCGTCGCCCGCCCATGTGGTGGCGTCGCCTTGCGGATCGGTGTCCAGCACGGACACGTTGCGGTTGTGCCGTGCGGCCGCGGTGGCCAACGCCATGGCGGTGGTGGTTTTGCCGCTGCCGCCCTTGAGGTTGATGACCGAGATGATCATGAAGGTTCCTCCGCTTCGACAATCAATTTATATAAGACGTATATACTTTTTATATATTGGATAGACGACAGTCACGCTGACGGCGTAACGGCATTGGCAATGTAAAAGATAGTGGCGACGCACTCTTGTCAGTTGCTTTGACAGATAACGAAAAATCCCGAGGAGCTCAGCTCAACTCGGGATTCGAAAAGAGTAAACGCGGCGACTTGCTACTCTCCCACACCCTCTCGAGTGCAGTACCATCGCCGTGCTAGGCCTTAGCTTCCGGGTTCGGAATGGGACCGGGCGTCTCACCTAGGCTATGATCACCGCAAGAGAAAACAATACGCGAACATGCGGCAATCGGCAAACTTCGGCGTGTCGCGCACTGCAATCGCGTTCCCCAATCGCCAATGATCGCCAGTAATCGCGCGAATGCCGGCAATCGCAATGCATATGCGCTACAGTCGAAGCAATGCCGCAACAATTGCGGCGTGCTTACGAAAGAAGGCCAGCAATGACGATCGCCTCCTGCGGTTCCGTTTCCGCAACCACTTTGGGTCTGCCGAATTCCACTGCGATTCCCGCCGAGAAGTCGAAGCTGCCGAAAGGCCTGTTCGTGGCGAAGATTCCGGTTTCCGCCAAAACAAAGCAGCGATTGGCGAACGACATCGAATCAATCACCATGCTGTCGCTGCTGCAGGCGCGCAATACGAAGCTTGCCGCCGGTACGCGCGTGCCGGAAATACTGGTGATCGGCCTGCGTTTGCACGAACCAAACGCCGCCGTTCCGACGGATATCGTCGAATTGATTGCGATGCAACGCAAGTCGGGCATGCTGTTCGTTTGCGTACGCGACGCCGATTTCGAAGGTACGACGCGTCAGGAGTGCGCGTTCGCCGTCCGTCGAGCGCTGCCGGCACGTGCCGGGCACACGACCACATCCAAGGTGTTCGCTTCCGATTGGCAGCCGGCCGGCGAGGCCACGCTGAACGCCACGGATCCGGCGGTCGATTCCATGGACGCCTTGTGGGAGTCGCTATGCTCGCAGGTGATTCTGGACGACCCCTCCCCCATCGACGTGAACACGCGTCTTGCCCGACGCATGCAGATTGCACAGCTCACCGCGCAGGTCGACAAGCTCACCCGCGACCATCAGCGTGCCAAGAATCCCGAACAACGCAATGAAATCTACGCGAAACTGCACAAGATGAAGCGCCAGTTGGAGGAACTGCAAGGGCAGTAATACCGCCGTAATACAAAGCTCGGCTGCAATCGTTACGATTACCGAGATTCCAGTAATTGCAACAATTACAGCCGAGCCGTAAGCGAGGTTTGGCAACGTGGCCAAAGCGCGCTCTCAACAACGCGCCACAGCCGCGAAGCCGCTAGAAACCAAGCCTTGTGCGGCCGAACTGGTCGAGCCAGCGCAGAATCGCACCTTCTCGCAGCGCCCACGGGCAGATTTCGATTTCTTTGACGTCAAGCGCCTTCATGATCTCATCGATCACCAGGCCACCGCCGACGATCTGATACGTACGTTCCGGCGTGACGCCCGGCAATGCGGTGCGCTGGTCCGGGGCGATGGCCGCAAGACGCGGTAGCCAATCCTCGAGCTGGTCGATCGTCATAATCGACGTGTCCACACGGCCCGGTTGGCGCATCACCGCACCGGCGAGACGGGCCAGGGAGCGAATCGTCTTCGACGTGCCCACGGCATGCATCGGATGCTTCGATTTGGGGAACGACTTGACCATTGGCTCGAGGATCTTGCGGATGTTCTTGCGGGCAGCTTCCAGATCGTCATCATCCGCGACGCCGCTTTCCGGCAGGAACTCGCGCGTCACGCGGCCAGCTCCGGCAGGAACGGACAGCGCGACGGTCGGGTCCTCGTCGGAGCCCATGGCCACTTCGAGCGAGCCGCCGCCGATGTCGATGACGAGCAGACGACCGGCATCCCAGCCATACCAACGGCGGGCGGCCAGGAAGGTGAGTCGGGCCTCATCCACGCCGGACAGCACGGTGACCGGCTGGCCGATGGCCTCTTCAATCTTGCGTAGGATCTTGCCTCCGTTCGGCGCTTCGCGTAGTGCGGAAGTGGCCAGGACCAGCAGCTGGGTGATTTCGTATTCTTCGGCGAGTTTCATCGCCTTTTCAACCGCGCTAAGCAAGGCTTCGGTGCCCGCTTTTTTGATGCTGCCGTCATCTTTGAGATACTGCATCAGGCGAATGGTGCTTTTGGTGCTGGCCTCGGGCTCGGGGCGCGCGCCCGGAGCCGCGTCGACGATGAGCATGTGGACGGTGTTCGAACCGATGTCAAGCACGCCAAGTCGGGTGGCATGCGAATGCAATGTAACCATGGTTCACAGCTTAATAACTTAAGCGATTAACCTATTGCACGACATGCCTTGATAACCTTTGCAAATATGCCCACCCTCGGAAAGGAGGGTGGGCACCCAATAATCACAGTGCGGGAAACGATTGCATCGGCGTGAAAAATCGCGCTTCAGGCATATGTTTCAGCCGAATATCTCAACCATGCACCTCAGCCACGCACTTTGGCTACGAAATCACCGAGTCGCTTCAATCCTTCGCGCAGGGCTTCGCGGGAAGCCGCGTACGACAGGCGCACGTGCGTATCCGCGGTGGCCTCGCCGAAATCGCGGCCAGGCGTCAACGCGATATGCGCTTCCTTCAGCGCACGCTCGCAGAACGTCCACGCATCCAAACCGGTGCTGGAAATGTTGAAATACGCGTAGAACGCGCCGTTCGGTTCGACTTCCAGCGGCAGACCGATCTCGGCCAGACCGTCCACCACAATGCGGCGGCGCTCCAGCAGTTCCTGACGGCGTTCCTCGCACACGGCCAGCGTTTCCGGCGTGAAGCAGGCGAGCGCCGCATGCTGGGTCGGCGTGTGCGCGCACAGGAAGAAGTTGGTGGCGAGGTCGTCCATGGCTTCGAGCGCGTATTCGGGCACGACCATCCAGCCGAGCCTCCAGCCGGTCATGCCGAAGAACTTGGAGAAGCTGGAGCAGACGATGGCGTCCGGATCGCAGGCCAGCACGGATTTCACGTCGGATCCGTCCGGTTCGCGGTCGGCCAGGTCGAGGTAGGTTTCGTCGACGATGCGCCACGCGCCACGCTCACGGGCCAGGTCACACACCGCTTTGAGCGTGTCGAAGGCGATGGTGGTGCCGGTCGGGTTGGACGGCGAGGTGATCATGACGGCCTTGGTGCGGTCCGTCCAGTATTCTTTGCACAGTTCCGGCGTCAGGTGGAATCGGGTGGCGGCGGACGTCGGCACGTCCACGACTTTGCCGCCGAACGCGCGTACCAGCTCGCGGTTGCACGGGTAGGACGGGTCTGCGATGAGCACTTCGTCGTCATCGTTGACCGTCAGCGCGGCGGACAGCAGCAGTGCCGTCGAACCGCCTGCGGTAATCGCGATGCGTTTCGGGTCGACGTCGACGTGGTGACGTTCCTTATAGAAATCGGAAATCGCCTGGCGCAGTTCCGGCAGGCCCATCGCCGCGGTGTACGGCAGCGGACGGCCGTCATACTGTTCGCGCATGGCGTCACGCACGGCCGGCGGCGCGCCGAAGTCCGGCTCGCCGAGGCTCAGCTTGACCACATCGGTGCCGTTGGCGATCATCTCATCGGCCATGGCTCCGAACACCATGGCGCGGAACGGATTGGCAATCTGCGCGCGCTTCGACAACTGCGGCTGCACGCCATTCTCAACATTTTCCATATTCCTGTTTTTACCACGTTTCGTACAACGCCGCCTGCCGACTGTCATTCCCCGGAATCGTCCGCCTTTCCGGAATCGTCCACGATTTCGCGGTAAAGCCGTTCCAACCGTTCGTCGCGCACCTTCTTACCGAGCTCGCATTCCCACACCACGACGACTTTCCAGCCGTCCGCTTCGAGTTCGGCGCGCTGCCTCGCGTCTCGTTCGTGATTGCGCAGCAGTTTCGCGGTCCAGAATTCGACGTTCGATTTGGGCACGCGTGTGGCTTTCGGACAGCCTTCGTGCATGTGCCAGAAGCAGCCGTTGACGAATATGATCGTACGGTATTTCGGTAGTACCACGTCCGGGTGGCCTGGGTATCGCTTGTCGTTTTTGCGGAATCGCAAGCCTTTGGCAAACAGAAAGCTACGTACCATCCGTTCGATGGATGTGTCTTTGCCGCGGATGTGGGACATGGTGTAGCTGCGCGTGCCCCGCTCGTATTTTTCGGGTTTGCCGGTTTTTCTAGGTTTGCCGGTTTTCTTGGGTTTGCCGGTTTTTCCGGGTTTGGCTGTCTGCCTGCGATGCTCTGCCGTCACGGCTTCCCATTATGGCAAAAGGGCCGATCAATCGTTTTCGCATAACGCGTGCCGCCGTCGCATGTGGCGTACGCTGGTCATTGCAACGTAGCAAACAGGCAGTTCAAAACAAGGAGATTTCATGGCACAGATCAATGTGGCGATTCTCGGCGCGGGCCGTATCGCGCAGAGCATGGCCGAAACGTTGGTGAAAATGGCGGCGGATGACCGGTACCGCGATCTGGTCGCACCGTACGCGGTGGCGGCCCGCGACGGCGAGCGCGCAGCGGCGTTCGCGGCGAAATACGGTTTTCCGGTGTCGTACGGATCGTATGAGGAGCTTGTCGCCGATCCGAACGTGAATCTTGTGTATATCGCCACTCCGCATAACTTCCATGCCGAGCAGGCGATTTTGTGCATGCGCGCCGGCAAGGGCGTGCTGGTGGAGAAGGCGTTCGGCGCGAACACGCAGCAGGCGCGTGAGATATTGGACGTTTCGGATGAGACCGGCATGCTGTGCACGGAGGCGATTTGGACGCGGTATATGCCGTCGCGTGGCATGATCGACGATATCATCGCGTCCGGCGTGATCGGCGAGGTGCAGGCGATCGACGCGAATCTGTGCTATCCGACCACGGCGAAGGCGCGTATCACCGATCCTGCGCTGGCTGGCGGCGCGCTGCTGGACGTCGGCGTGTATCCAATCAATTTCATCGACATGATCATGCATAATGCGCCGATCGCACGTGTTGAATCGTCGATGCAACCGTATGAAACCGGCGTGGACGCGCACAATTCGATGACGTTCTATTACCAGAATGGTGTGATGGCCACCGCGCAAAGCTCGATTCTGTGCCATTCGGACCGTATGGGCGCGGTGTGGGGCACGGAGGGGTATCTCACGTGCCAGAACATCAACAATGTCGAGGCGATTGACGTGTTCGACGGCTCGCATGCCGTCACCGCGCATTATGACGTTCCCGAACAGTTGACCGGCTACGAGTATGAGGTGGCATCGGCCGCGCAGGCCATGCTGGACGGGCGTACCGAATGCGATGAGATGCCGCATTCCGACACGTTGCGCATCATGGAATGCATGGATTCGCTGCGTGCGGATTGGGGTCTTAAGTACCCGTTCGAAGCGTAGCGATGCGATCGATGACGTGGGCGTGACGCGCTCCGCCCACGTTATAATTGCCCCTTGCGGCGGTTTGGAAACGCATGGAAGGAGCGTCATGGGATTGCTGAGGATGCTGAAGTACGTGCTGGGCACGGAAGATGAGACGCAGCAGCCCCGGCAAACGCAATCCTCTGCCAAGAATGCCAACAACGCCAAGCCTGCGCGGACCGGACAGACCAAGCAGACGGGACAGGTTGCGCGACGAGTCACGCAACCGCAACTGCAACCGCATGCCACGCCGCAACGTCAATCGCAACGCCGTCAATCGCAACGCCGTCAATCGCAGCAACACCAATCGCAACGGCCTGCAAAGCTCACCCCGCAACCGCTGTTGCCAGCCGACCGCATCGACAAGGCGCGTGGCATCATCGGCAATATCGAAAAGCACGAATTGAGCGACGAGCAGATCAGCGCGATCGCCGGCGCAGGTCACAACACCCTCGTGCTTGCGGGCGCGGGAACCGGCAAAACCACTACCATCGTCGGATATATCGCATGGCTGCTTGCCACAAAACGCGCCACCCCCGAAGAGATTCTCGTATTGTCGTTCACCAAGGCGTCCGCGGACGACATGTCGCAACGCATCATGGCAAGCACCGGCAAAAGGATCCGCGCATGCACGTTCCACAGTCTCGGCCTGGAAATCTGCCGTGCGGCCACCATCGTCAACCGTCCCATCATCGACGGCCATGCGTCGAACGCCGTGGTACGAGACACGTTTGACCGGCTGCTCGCACAGAACATCCCCTACCGTCTGCTCGCATTCAAGCTCATGTCGAAGGAGCTGTTCGGCAAGTATGGCGCCGCCGCGAAACGTGAGGATTTCCAACTGCCGACGGATGATTACGCTTTCAACCAGTACAGGCAAAGCCTTGTCGAAAACGCGCAGACCATCATCCAGCACATGCGGCAGAACAGCATCGGCATCGACGGCATGCGCGAGCTCAATGAGAGGCGCGGCGGCAAACATATCGGCCGTAATCGTGAGATGCTGCAGCTCGTCGAGCCGCTGTACAACGCGTATGTCGGCAATTTCCGCGCGACCCAGGGCATCGATTTTCCCGGCATGATCACCGACGCCATTCGCTGCGTAAGGCGCGGCGCATACCGCCACCCGTACAAATACGTGCTCATCGACGAATACCAAGACATGTCGCGGCCACGTTACGAGCTGATCCGCGCATTGCGAGAGCAGAGCGATTTCACGCTGTTCTGCGTGGGCGACGACTGGCAGTCGATCTATCGTTTCGCCGGCAGCGACATTCACCTGATTCTCGATTTCGCCGATATTTGGCGCGATTGGGGGCCGACACGCATGTTCCAGATCACGACGACGCGACGGTTCCGGCAGAGCCTCATCGATGCGAGCGGCGCGTTCGTCATGCAGGACAAAAGCCTGTACGCCAAGCAATTGCGCAATCCGAGCGACAAGAAGGATTATTCGCTGAAGGCGCTTGGCGGCGCAACGCAGGAGGAACGGTTCGATGCGATCGTCGAGCAGCTGCGCAAACTGCCGAAAGCCGCGTCGGTGCTGATGCTGGGACGCTACCGAAGCGACCTGAACCTGCTGTCACGCAACGACCGCGACGGGCTGTTCCAAATCGACGAGCATACCGGCGGCATCGTTTTTCCGGAAAAACCGGACATGGACATCAAATTCATGACCGCGCACGCTTCCAAGGGTCTGCAACGCGATTTCGTTTTTCTGCTGTGCTGTTCCGGCGGTTTGAAGGGTTTCCCAAGCGCGATTCCGGAAGAGCCGCTGCTCGGCCTGCTGCTGCCGGAAGTGGAACGCATGCCGCACGCGGAGGAACGCCGGCTGTTTTACGTGGCGATGACGCGTTGCAAAAAGAAGCTGTTTTTCGTGGTGGACCAGTCGCGTCCGTCGCGTTTCATGTACGAATTGCACGACAGGATCTGTCCGAACATCTTCCGTGGCGTGAAGCTGCCGCCGCAATGCCCGAATTGCGGTGAGGCATTGCGATTGCGGCACACCGGCTCCGACCCGTCCCGCGCGTTTTACGGGTGCACCGGCTTCCCCAACTGCCGATACACCAGGCCATGCAAGTGACACCATTGGGACTGATTTCCATCGCGTAAGTTGCTCCCCATTCGGGCCTGGCGTAATCTCCCCCGTTGTATCCTGGACCTGTTCATTAGTCAGGAGAAAGCAATGACGGCAACCGACCAGAATCCGCAACAGTCAGCGCAACCGACACCGCGCAAAACCATTAACGTCGTCGGCGCGGCTATCGTCAAAGACGGCAAGGTGCTGTGCGCGCAACGCGGAGAAGGCCGATCACTGGCTGGTTTCTGGGAGTTTCCGGGCGGCAAGATCGAACCGCATGAAACGGCGCGTCAGGCATTGCATCGCGAAATCGAAGAAGAGTTGCTGTGCGAGGTCGAAGTTGCCAACGAAGTGTGCACGTCTTCTTACGATTACGATTTCGGTACCGTCGTGCTCACGTCGTTTGTGTGCCATTTGATAAGCGGCGCACCCCATCTGACCGAGCATCATGAGATTCGTTGGGTAGCGCCCGCCGAAATGCCCACTTTGGACTGGGCGCCCGCCGACCGAGAAGCGGTGCGATTGATCTCCGCCATGGATTTTCCGGCTTTTCCGGCAGCCACGCACGAAAGTGACGACTGATGATGCGCAATATGGACGACCATGACCATTCCTCCCTTGTTGAGGCGCTGCTATCCGGTTTCGTCAACAAAAAGGACAATGTCGACGCACAGTACGAGCCGACGTTGATCGCCAACCATGACGGTCGGACCATGGAATACGCCATCAAGGACGAACTGCAACGCAGTCAGGATTTCGACATGTCCGTCGCGTTCGTCAGCCAGGGCGCGTTGCAGGTGCTTAAGCAGTATTTCCTTGATTTCGCTGACAACAATGACCATCAGGCTGGTCGAATCATCACGTCGACGTTCAATTATTTCAACTCTCCCAAAGCATTCAGGGAACTGCTGAAACTTCAGCGGGAAACCGGCATTCAAGTGCAAGTTTGGCAGCCGGAGCGGTCCAGTCGAAACGATGACGATGCCACAGCTGCCTACCCTTATCATCCCAAAGGCTATGTTTTCCATCATGCGCAAGGCGACGAGCCGTTGTATTCCACGTATGTTGGCAGTTCGAATCTCACCATCAACGCGCTGAATTCCAATCGCGAGTGGAATCTCAAAGTCGCCACCACCGATACCAGCGGTCTTGCCGAACAGCTTAGCGAGGAAATCGAATCGCAAATCAGCGAATCAAAGCCGCTCACCGACGCTTGGCTGAAACTGTACGAGGAAGACTTCAAAAAGTACGCGCCGCAACGGCCGAATCGCAAGCCGATCGAAAAAACAAGCCAATCGCAAACCATTCAGCCGAACGCCATGCAGGTGGAAGCGCTGATGAATCTCGCACAGCTACGCAAGCAGGGCGAAAGCCGTGCGATCATCGTTTCCGCTACCGGCACCGGCAAAACGTATCTGTCAGCGTTCGACGTGCGGCAGGTCAAACCGAATCGCATGCTGTACATCGCGCAACAGGAGCAGATCCTCAAGAAAGCTGAAGAATCGTTCCAAAAAGTGCTTGGATGCCCGAAAAGCGAACTCGGCCTGTTTTCGGGTGGCAGCAAGGAATCGGATCGCAAATACGTGTTCGCCACCGTGCAGACGATGTCGTGTCCGGAAACGCTTGCACAATTCGACGCAGACGAGTTCGATTACATTCTCGTCGACGAAGTGCATCATGCGGCCGCCGAATCGTATAAACGCGTCATCGACCATTTCCAGCCGAATTTCATGCTCGGCATGACCGCAACGCCGGAACGTACGGACGGTGCGAACATCTTCGAAGTATTCGGCAACAACGTGGCCTACGAAATCCGCCTGCAGAAGGCGCTTGAAGAGGACATGCTCTGCCCGTTCCACTATTACGGGGTGCACGAATACATTCAGGACGCGCCCGACGAGAAGATCGCCGGCAAAGACGTCAAGGTCGAGTCAATGACCGACCAGGAACGTAACGAGCTAAGCCGTTGGCTTGAAGAACTCGCCGACCCGAACCGCGTGCGCTACATCATCGACAAGATACAGATCTACAGCGAGGCCGGAACACCCGTGCAAGGTCTGGTGTTCTGCAGCCGACGCGAGGAAGCGAAACGACTGTCCGACCTGTTCAACCAGCAGATGAACCAGCAGGCGGAACGGCCATACCGCACGAAAGCCATCACCGGCGAAAATTCGCAGATGGAACGCGACACTGCCGTAGCACAGTTGGAGAACGGCGAATTGGACTATATTTTCACCGTCGACCTGTTCAATGAAGGCGTGGATATTCCACACGTCAATCAGATCGTGATGTTGCGTCAAACGAAGTCGAGCATCATTTTCACGCAGCAGCTCGGCCGTGGTTTGCGCAAGGCAAGCGGCAAGGATTGCGTGGTCGTCATTGATTTCATCGGCAATTACGCGAATAATTATCTGATTCCGATCGCACTGTACGGCCATACCGGCGACCGCGACGTAGCCCGTAAGAATCTGCAACGCGAAACCATCGGCGTCTCGTCCATCAGCTTCGACAAAATCGCCCGCGAGCGCGTGCTTGCCTCGCTTGACACCGCCGATTTGTCGAATATGAAACTGCTGAGCCAGCAGTACCAGCAGATGCGGTACGAATTGGGACGTATCCCGATGCTGATGGATTTCGCGCGCCGTGACGCGTCGCTCGTGTTCACGATGGCTGCGAAGAACGAAGATTATCTGTCGTTCGTACGTTCCCGCGAGAAGAGTCTGTCGCGCGGCAAGAATGCGACCATTTCGTATCTTGAACAGCTTGAATCGACTTCGGATGCGCAGAATGGTGTGCTGAAAATGTTGACCGCCACGCAATTGCGCGGCTTGCATCCGCACGAATTGTTGGTTTTGGCGGCGTTGTGCGATGTGGATTGGCGGCATATTGACCCGGATTGTTCCGATGATGCGTTGACGGTTTTCCATAATATCGCTTCGCGGCATGCGATTACGGTCGATGGACTGCGTACGTTGCTGATGATGTTCTTCCCCGATGCGGACCGCAGTGGCCTGCAGTGCCGTTCGGCGTTCGCCACGTTGGATTATTCCTATTTCATTGCCGCGAACGCCAAGCGTTTCGGACAAACGCCTTTGGTACGTCCGTGTGACGATGGGTCATACCGTTTGACAGCCGAATTCAGTTCGATGCTTGGACAGGCCACTTTCCGCACGTTCTTCACGGATACCGTCGAAGCCGGTCTGTTCAACGCGTTGGCGTTGGCAGAATCGTCCCGCAAGCATCATATCCGCCAGAATCATGGGTTCCTGTATGGAGACTGTCTCTTATACACATCTGACGCTGCCGACGATAAGGCTC
>ERZ1026975.1434-NODE-1434-length-11109-cov-6.357880_pt1 | contig 11109 bp, 9 predicted proteins | sample MGYA00519561_ERZ1026975 | MGnify/ENA primary metagenome ERZ1026975 (study PRJEB26926, sample SAMN06164672) | human gut metagenome | biome: ENVO:00009003; feature: ENVO:2100002; material: ENVO:00002003 | host: Homo sapiens | place: USA | collected 2012 ... | reverse complement strand
GCACGGTGTGGCGGCTGGGCCCGCTTTCCGCTGCGGATGCGCTTATTTTGGAGGCAGCCATGCATTCGCTGACGGCTCCCGTGCGTGACGCAGAGGAAAAATATGTGCAGCTGCTGTGCGGCCTTGTGCGGCGCGGCAGCGGTGCGGTACAGCTGACTGACCGGGTGCGCTTTTGTGCCGGAGACGGATGCTTCTGGCAGGAGATTGTGCCGGAACGGCCCCGGCAGCAGGAAGACAAACGGCCGGAAAGCCAGCCCTTTCAGCCGGAAAAACAGGCAGAATACTGCCTTGCGGGCGGCTGGAAGGTGACTGCAGGGCTTTTTACGGCTGATTTTGAAGAAAAAATACAAGTCGTTCATAAAAAAGACTTAAAAAATCAGGCGGATTATGCTAGAATAACTACGTTGTATGCTGGTCTTGTCCTGCGCACCCGCCAGCCGGGAGATGTCTACCGCCCGGCGGGGCGAAGTGTACACAACCGGCTGCGCAAGTGGATGAACGAAACGGGCATCCCGGCCAGCCAGCGCGATCAGCTGCCACTGCTGGCGGCGGGCAGCGAAGTACTGTGGGTCTGCGGTGCGGGCTTTGCCGAGGGCCTTGCCCCGGATGCAGACACTGCGCAGGTGCTGCAGATGGAAATGGAACATAGGGAGGAAATAACATGAGTATGCATGATGATATCAAGACTGTTCTGGTCAGTGAAGAAGAGTTAAAGGCAAAGGTTGCTGAGCTGGGTGCCCAGATCAGCAAGGATTACGAGGGCAAGAACCTTGTTCTGGTGTCCATCCTCAAGGGCTCGGTGGTGTTTATGGCCGACCTGATGCGTGCGGTGAGCATTCCCTGCAGCATCGATTTTATGGTGGTGTCCAGCTACGGTGGCAGCAACACTGTTACTAGCGGCCTTGTAAAGATCATCAAGGATCTGGACGGTGATCTGTCCGGCAAGGATGTGCTGATCGTGGAGGATATTCTGGATACCGGCGTCACCCTCTCGAATCTGGTGCCCATGCTCAAGATGCGCAACCCCAACTCGGTAAAGATCTGCACCATTCTGGACAAGCCCAGCCGCCGCAAGGCCGATATCCAGCCTGACTACGAGGGCTTCCAGGTGCCGGACGAGTTCGTGGTGGGCTACGGTCTGGACTACGATGAAAAATACCGCAACCTGCCTTATGTGGGTGTGCTCAAGCCTGAAGTCTACGAGAAGTGATTTCTCACACTATAATTCATCCAAGAACTGGAGTTGATTTTTTTGCAATCCAAAAGACCCCGTTTCAATCCGCTGATCCTTGCTCTGGCGCTGGCGGCGGTGCTGATGGTCTGGTCGGTGCTGGGCGGCACCGGCTCTGCCAGCAGCTCTTCCATGGAATATTCCACGGTGGTGCATTATTTTGAAAGCCTGCAGGTCACGCAGTTCTCGCTGGACCTGAACACCGGTGTCATCACCATGAACCTCAAGGAAGGCGGCAAGAACAACCTGCCCTTGCCCGATACCACGTCCCAGAGCACCACGCAGGCCACCGGCGGACTGCTGAGCGGTATGCTGTCCTCCTCGGATGAGGATACTGCTGCGCAGAAGAACAGCGACGGCACTGTGACTGTGCGCTACAAGCTGCCTTATGCATCCATGTTCGTCAAGTATGTGGGCGACTACATTGCCGCCTACGATGCCGCAAACCCGGATGCTCCCATGGTGTACGATTATACCCCTGTCAAGGAAAACATCCCATGGATGGAGATCCTGTTCTATCTGGCAATGCTGGGCTGCACCGGCTTCCTGCTGTTCTCCATGATGCGCGGCGGTGCTGGCGGCGGCGGGATCATGAACGTTGGCAAAGCCAAGGTGAAGGACGAGCACGAGAACCAAAAGACAGCCACCTTTGCCGATGTTGCCGGTGAGGACGAGGAAAAGGAAGAGCTGAAAGAGGTCGTGGAGTTCCTGAAAAGCCCGGAGAAGTTCAACACTCTGGGCGCACGCATTCCCCACGGCGTGCTGCTGGTAGGCCCTCCGGGCACCGGCAAGACCCTGCTGGCCCGCGCCTGCGCAGGCGAGGCCGGTGTGCCCTTCTATTCCATTTCCGGCTCTGACTTTGTGGAAATGTACGTCGGCGTGGGTGCATCCCGCGTGCGTGACCTGTTCGATAAGGCAAAGAAGTCCATGCCCTGCATCATCTTCATTGATGAGATCGATGCTGTGGGCCGTCAGCGCGGTGCCGGTCTGGGCGGCGGCCACGATGAACGCGAGCAGACCCTGAACCAGCTGCTGGTGGAAATGGACGGCTTTGAGGCCAACGACGGCATCATCGTCATGGCGGCCACCAACCGTGCCGACATTCTGGATAAGGCCCTGCTGCGGCCGGGCCGCTTTGATCGTCAGGTCTATGTGGGCCTGCCGGATGTCAAGGGCCGTGAGGAGATCCTCAAGGTCCACACCAAAAAGAAGCCGCTGGCCCCGGATGTCTCTCTCAGGGTCATTGCACAGCGCACCGCAGGCTTTGCAGGCGCAGACCTTGAGAACCTTGTCAACGAAGCGGCCCTGCTGGCTGCACGCCGCAACCGCAAGGCCATTACCATGGAGGATATCGAGGAAGCTTCCATGAAGGTGATGGCTGGCCCGGAGAAGAAGAGCCGCGTTGTGACCCCGGAGGAAAAGAAGCTGACTGCTTACCACGAGGCAGGCCACGCTGTGGCGGGCTTCTACTGCAAGCATCACCCCCGTGTGCACGAGATCACCATTATCCCGCGTGGTCAGGCTGGCGGCTACACCATGTACCTGCCCGAGAAAGACCGCAGCTACGTGACAAAGGGCGAAATGTTCGAGGATATCGTTTCCAGTCTGGGCGGCCGCGTGGCCGAACAGCTGATCCTGGAGGATATCTCCACCGGTGCTTCCAATGATCTGCAGCAGGCCACCAACATTGCCCGCCAGATGATCACCAAGTACGGCTTCTCGGAGCGGCTTGGCCCTGTGGTGTACGGTACCTCGCAGGAGGAGACCTTCCTGGGCCGCGATCTGGGTCAGGGCAAGGGCTACAGCGAGACCACCGCTGCCGAGATCGACGGCGAGATGCGGGATATCATCGATGAAGCCTACGAGACCTGCCGCCGCACCCTGACCGAGCACATCGATCAGCTGCACGCGCTGGCACAGGCCCTGATGGAACGCGAGAAGCTCAACGAGCAGGAGTTCAACACCATTATGGCGGGCGGCACACTGCCCCCGCGTGAAGGCGATGAGCCGAAGCCGGAACAGCCTGCTCAGACCGTGCAGGCTGCCCCTGCAGAGACTGCTCAGCAGGCCGAAACTGCTGAATCTGCAGAGACCGCTGAGCCTGCCGAACAGGCCGAAACGGCCCAGCCGCTGCCGGAGACTGCTGCACCGGAAACGCCGGATGCACAGGACCCGCAGAACTGATTTGACCCAAACGGAAAGGAGCGAGTGTCGTGGAGGAAAATTTTAACCCGGTCGCACGGACCCGCGCAAACTATTACACCCCCGGCAGCCCGGTGCAGTTCGTCTGCGTGGAGCTGCTCAAGGGTGATGTCAGCGGGGAGCACGCGGTCTGCCTGACCTTCAAGAATATTTCCAAGGTGACCCTGACCGCGCTGGAGATCCACTTCAAGTGCAAGGGCGTGGACGGCGTGATCCTGTGCGAGGACCGGTTCGAGTACCGTGACTTGGAAGTAAAACCCGGCGAACTGTTTGGCATGGACGATGCGGTGTTCGTTACTGCAAAGGCCATCACCAGCGTGGATGTTTCGCTGTGCAATGTGTACAACGGCAAGCGGGTGGTGCATCTGGACGGCATCAAGCGCGTGCGCCTGCCTGCCCCCAAGCGCCTGTCTGCTGAGCTGGAAAAGGCGCTGGAGACCCGCATGAACCGCCCGGAGCTGAAGTATCAGCCGCAGGTGTTTGAAAATGGCTGGTACTGCGCCTGCGGTGCCTTCCACCCGAAGGAGGAGGATACCGTGTACTGCTCGGAGTGCGGCTGCGACCGCATCCTGCTGCAGAACGCGCTGAACACCCTGCTGCAGCCGGAACAGCCTGCCCAGACCGAGCCGGAGCTGGAAACGCCTCTTGCCCCGCAGGCCGAAGAGCCTACCCGCATTATGGGCGCAGCGCCCGTGCAGGAGGAGCCGACCCGGATCATGGGTGCACCGTGCCGTGAAGCAGAACCACAGCCGGAAGAACCTGCTGCAGAGCAGACCCGTGTGATGGATGCCGGAATGCGGGCACAGTTCCCGGGCAGGGCATCTCATGCAGCTGCGGACGAAGGCACCCGTGTGATGTCTGCTGCAGCCCGCCGTGCACAGCCGATATCTCAGCAGCCGGAGCCTGCCTATGACGACGAGGAAGAATACGAGGACGAGCGCGACAGCGTGGCCGAAGCGCTGATCCGCTGGGTGCCGCCCATCACTGCCATTGTCTGTGCAGCAGTGGCACTGTGCGGCTTCGTGTATTACCAGTTCGTGCTGTAACACAAACAGCAGCGGAGAGGGCGGTATGCCTTCTCCGCTTTTTTGTATGCCAGAAGAAGGGAGAACCATTATGCCGGAAGAAGCCTTACAGGCTGCCTTTGAGATCAAGACTGCCTGCGATGAGATCAGCCGCCGCCTGCTGCGCTGGCACTGGGAGCACAAACCCGGTGCGCACAGCTTGGGTGCATTGCTGGATCACGTTGCACAGCGCCAGCAGGAAAGCCCGGACTACTACGACCGTATGCCGGATCTTTTCGGCAAAAACAGCTGGCAGCAGCTGGATACCACCATTTGTATGCGGGTTCTGCTGGACCCGGAAAAGGATGCCGCCAAACCGCTGGATCTGCTGGGCAATACCAGCGATCCGGGTGCGGCCCGCCGCGCCTGCAATGCTGTGCGCACCGCCCGCAACGAAGCCGCCCACGCCACCGATCACACCGATGCCGCTCAGGCGGCGATCCTGTTCAACGAGGCGGTGGAGAGCTTGGAAGACGGCTATGTGGGCACGGCTTTCCGCGAGAATGAACTTGCCCGCTATTACCGCGATGCAGAAAATTATCTGGCACGCTGCGGCGCAAAGGAGCCGATCGCATCCAGCCGTGCGCCGGAAGAAAAAACGGCTGCGCACGAGCCAGCCCGCCAGAGCACAAAGCAGGGCCAGAACCGCAGCACCCAGAGCCGCAAAACGGCCGGCAGCCGTTCCTCCGGCAGCAGAAGCACCACAGCGCGCAGCAGCTCGGCCAAAAGCCGCAGCACGGCAGGCCGCAAAAAGAAACAGAGAAGAACTGGCAATAAAACCGTGTTTATCGTTCTGCTGGTGGTCCTGCTGCTGGGGCTTGCCGTGCGTGCATGGAGCATGGGCGCAGCCTGACCGCCTGTAATGCCCTGCTTCTCAGAAAAAAGCCGTCTTTTGTACACAGTTGCCAGAAAAACAAAAATGCGTTCGGAATAAACCGGGAAAAGCGCATCTTGCGGGATGGGTGAAAGCGGTTTATAATAAGCATGAAAACGTTTACACATAACAATGCATCCCAAAAGAGAGAAGTACTGCAAATGACCATCAGTGATATTGCAAAAATGGCGGGTGTATCCAGTGCGGCGGTCAGCCGCTACCTGAACGGAGGCCCCCTGAGCGAACAGAAGAGGGCTGTCATCCACGAGGTAGTGGAAAAGACCGGCTACCGCCCGGATACCGCCGCCCAGACTCTGCGCACCGGAAAAGTGAATCAGGTGGGGGTGATCGCTCCCAGCATCGGTTCCCAGTCGGTGGGGCAGATCACGGCAGGCATTGCCAGTGAGCTGGATGCAAAGAGCTATCTGATGCTGCTGGGAAACACCGAGCTGGACGCCCAGCGGGAATTGGGCTATCTGACTGCCATGCAGCGCAACCACGTGGCGGGCATCATCCTGCTGGGCAGCTATTATACTCCTCAGCTGGCGCAGGCGCTGAAAAACTGCCGTGTGCCGGTGGTGGTAACAGGCCAGCGTTTTCAGGATGTGGCCTGCGTGTACAACGACGACCGAACTGCAGCCCGGGAACTTGCCCAGCGGATGCTGGACCATGGCCGCAAAAGGATCGTTTATATTGGCGGTACAGAGCGGGACGATGCCACCGGCGTGCAGCGCCGTGAGGGCGTGCAGGATGCGTTGAACGCTGCCGGACTGAACGGCGAACAGATGCCCCGCATCTGCTGCAACGCCTTTACCATGGAGGAGGGCCAGCGCTGTATGCAGGAACTGCTGGTGCGCTGCCCGGATCTGGACGGTGTGGTCTGCGTGACTGACACGGTGGCCTTTGGCGCCATGCGTGCCCTGCGGGAAGCAGGACGGCATGTGGGGCAGGATGTGGGTCTTGCAGGCGTTGGCGACAGCTGGGCTGGCAGCATGATGGAACCGGGGCTGGCAACGGTGCGCTTTTACCAGAAGCAGGTGGGGCAGGAGGCTGCCCGGATCCTGCTGCAGATGCTGGAAGAGAATGGGAGCAGCGGGCCTGTGCGTCAGGTGACGCTGGGCTATCAGATCGTGGAGCGAGGCTCCCTTTGATGATAAAGGATAAAAGTATGGGTCGTAAGCTGATTTTTCTGGATATTGACGGCACGCTGCTGCCGCCGGGTGATATGCTCATCCCGGAAAGCACTCTGGCTGCACTGGATCGCGCCAGAGCAAACGGACACAAGCTGTTTTTGTGCACCGGCCGCAACCACCGCATGACCGAACCGCTGCTGCGGCACGACTGCTTTGCGGGCGCAGTGTGCAGCGCCGGCGGCTATGTGCTGTGCGATGGCAAGACTCTGGTGGATATCCCCATGGAGCCGCAGCAGGCTGAAGGCGTGCGCGCGGCGCTGGAACGCAATGGCGTGGAGTGCACGCTGGAAGCCCGGGATGCCACCTTTGGCGGAAGCAAGATGGCTGAGAGGTGGAAATTTATCCACAAAAAGAACGATGCACCGCTGAACAGCGAAGCAGAACGCTGGCGCAAAGCCATGGAAGAGGGCATGTCCATCCTGCCGCTTTCCGATTACAAAGGGGAACCGCTGTATAAGATCGTGTTCATTGCCGACCACGAGAGCGACCTTGCCGAGGCAAAGCAGCTCTATGCCGACCAGTTCGTGTTCTGCGAAAGCAAGCTGGACCGCCTGACCGATGGCTTTGTGAATGGTGAGCTCATCAACCGCAAATTTGATAAGGGCACCGGAATCAAGGCTATCTGTGATCATCTGGGCTGCACGCTGGCGGATACCATCGGCTTTGGTGACAGCGATAATGACCTGCAGATGACCGATGTTGTCGGCATCAGTGTGTGCATGGCCAATGGCTCCGAAAACCTGAAAAAGCGGTGCGACCGCATTGCTCCCTCGGTATACGAGGACGGCATTGCAAAGGAGTTCAAGGCGCTGGGTCTGATCTGAAAAAAACAACAAAGGCTGCGGCAGGGATAAGACCCGGGCCGCAGCTTTTTGCTGCCACAGGGTTTTATAAAACGGAAAAACGTGGTAGAATAAACCAGAATGCCGGGTTCAAAGCCCGGCAAAAAGGGAGGAATTGAAATGCGTTCCGTTCTGGAAGTATGTGTGGACAGCACTGCCAGTGCACTGGCAGCAAAGCGCGGCGGTGCCAGCAGGCTGGAACTGTGTGCCGACCTGATCGTGGGCGGTACAACGCCCAGCCTTGCGCTGGTGCGTCAGGTCAAGGCGGAGACCGGCCTGCCGGTGCGTGCTCTGCTGCGGCCCCGGTTCGGAGATTTCTGTTACGACAGCTACGAGCTTGCCCAGATGGAACAGCTGGCCGCAGAGCTGGTGGAGGCCGGGGCGGATGGTATCGTGACCGGTGTGCTGACCCCGGAGGGTGCGCTGGATGCAGGAGCCATGCAGCCCATTTATGCGGCGGCGCGCAGGGCAGCGGAAAAGGCAGGCCGTCCGGTGGCGTGTACCCTGCACCGTGCCTTTGATGTCAGCGCCGACCCCTTTGCGGCACTGGAAACGGTCCGGAGCATGGGCCTTTGTACCATCCTCACCAGCGGGCAGGCGGCGAGTGCCCCAGAGGGAGCGGAGCTTCTCGGCCGACTGGTGGAGCGGGCAGGGGACAGCGTGGAAATTCTGGTAGGTGCCGGTGTCACGGCACAAAACATCCCGGCACTGGCCGCACAGACCGGGGCACATGCGTTCCACCTTTCCGGCAAGCAGGTGCTGCAAAGCCGCATGACCTTCCGCCGCGAGGGTGTGCCCATGGGGCTGCCGGGCTTTTCAGAGTTTGAGGTATGGCAGACGGGTGAAGAAAACATCCGTGCTGCACGGCAGGCACTGGATGCGATCAAGAACAACTAAAACAAAAGCGCTCTCCCAACGGAAACCCGGTGGGAGAGCGCTTTTTTATGATGATGAATTTGAAGGGTGAAGATAGCTTAGTAATGCAGCTCGTCGCCGGTCAGTGCTTCCAGCACCGGCAGCATGGCAGCGGCCTCGGCCTTGGCAGCGGGCAGATCCATATCGCGGTAGTTGCCGCACTCCACTTCGCTGGCCCCGGGCACAGCGCCCTCAAAGCCAGCCATGAAGCGGAAGGATTCCACCGTCAGCTCCAGTGCCTCGGCGGGAGTCAGGCCGCGGGTGAGCAGATAGAAGCCGGTGCGGCAGCCCATGGGGCCAACGTAGATCACGCTGTCCTGAAAGGCGCTGTTACGTGCATAGGTGGCAAACAGATGCTCCAGCGTATGGGCGGCACCGGTGGACAGGTAATCGCCGTGATTGGGCCTTTTCATGCGGATGTCCCATGTGAGAACATCGCCGTCCTGACGGCTCAGATACATGCCGCGGTCCAGTTTGGTATGGTCAACACAGAAGCTTGCAATGCGTTCCATGAGTTTTTCTCCTTTGGCTTATGCCTGCAGGCGCTGCACGCTGCCGTGCGCGCAGTCCACAGCGACCATCAGGCCGTCGCGGATGTGGCTGGTAGCACCGGCGGCACCCACAACGGTAGGCTTGAGCAGGGCCTTGCCGGCAATGGCAGCGTGGCTGTTCAGGCCCGGCTCTTCCACCACCAGAGCAGCGGCATCACGCACATAGCTCAGCATTTCATTGCTGGTGGAGGGCACCACCAGCACCATGCCGGGCTTGAACTTTGCACGCACCTCTTCCAGCGTGCGGCAGACGCAGGCCTTGCCGGTGGCGCTGGTCACATCGGCATTCTCGCGGCCAACGCCCACACCGGTAGCCAGACAGTTGCCCACCATGTGGATCTTGATCATGTTGGTGGTGCCGGACACGCCCACAGGCACGCCTGCGGTCACAACGGCCAGCTCACCGTTGTGCAGGTAGCCGTTCTCCTTGGCCAGAGAGGTGGACATCTCGATCAGCTCATCAGTGCTGTGTGCCAGAGGCATCATCAGCGGGGTGATGCCCCAGCTCAGGGCCAGCTGACGCTGCACCTGCTCCTTCATCACGCAGGCGATGATGGGCTGCTCCGGGCGGTACTTGCTCAGCAGACGGGCGGTGTTGCCGGACTCGGACACGGTGACGATGGCGGCAGCATTCACGTCCTTGGCGGTCAGGCAGGCAGCATGTGCAGTTGCATCGCTCACGCTGATCTTGCCGGTGTTCTCGGCGAGGGGCGCAAAGCGGGAGTGATTCTCCTGCTCGGTGCGCTCAGCAATGGCAGACATGGTCTTGAGGGCCTCCACGGGGTAAGCACCGGCAGCAGTCTCGCCGGAAAGCATGATGGCAGAGGTGCCGTCGTAGATGGCATTTGCCACGTCAGAGATCTCGGCGCGGGTGGGGCGGGGGTTCACGATCATGCTGTCCAGCATCTGGGTAGCGGTGACGATGGGCTTGCCAAAGGAGAAGGAGCGCTCGATGATATTCTTCTGAATGCCGGGCAGCTCGGTAAAGTCAATCTCAACGCCCAGATCGCCGCGGGCCACCATGACAGCATCGGCTGCAGCCAGAATGCTGTCGATGTTGTTCACGCCCTCACGGTTCTCGATCTTGGCGATGATGCGGATATCGGAATCATACTCGTTGAGCAGGTTGCGGATATCGTACACATCCTGTGCGGTGCGCACGAAGGAAGCAGCGATGAAGTCAAAGCCCTGCTGTGCGCCAAAGATGATATCGTCGCGGTCGCGCTGGCTCATATACGGCATGGACAGATGCACGCCGGGCACATTGACACCCTTCTTGTTCTTGATCTTGCCGTTGTTCAGCACCTTGCACACGATGTCGGTGTCGTTCACGGTGACGATCTGCAGCTTGATCAGGCCGTCGTCCAGCATGATGGTGCCGCCGGGCTGCACATCCTGCGGCAGGTCCTTATAGGTGATGGAGCAGATCTCCTTGGTGCCTTCCACCTCGCGGGTGGTCAGGGTGAAGGTCTGGCCGGCTTCCAGCATTTCAGTGCCGTTCTTGAAGTCCTTCAGGCGGATCTCGGGCCCCTTGGTGTCCAGCAGGGCAGCGACCGGCTTGCCCAGCTCTTCACGGATGGCCTTCAGCTTTTCAAAGCGGCCCAGATGCTCCTCGTGAGAGCCGTGGGAAAAATTAAAACGGGCAACATTCATGCCGTTGGCGACCAGCTCGCGCAGAACGCCTTCCTGATCGGTGGACGGGCCCAGAGTGCAGATGATCTTTGTTTTTCTCATATACTTTTACTACCTCCAACTACAACTTCACATTCTCTATTTTGCGGCAGGCTGTCCGCTGTCATACAGACAGCTGCACGTGGCCAACGGGAAAAATCCCGTGCTGTGGTACAAAAGCGGAAAAATCCTGTGGTTCAAAACTTTTCCACCTATTATTATATCCGCTGGGATACAATAGGGCAAGGAAAACTTTGCGCTGTGGCTGAATTTTTTAGGCGGTCAAGAAATCTTTGCCACGGAATGACGCATTTACGTTTAAAAATGAAAAAACGCCCGGTCAATTCGTGAACAAAATGACGAACATTTTGGTGAAAATGACGGATATTTGCGGGAAGGCGAAAAAGCTTGCATCCGGCACAGGATTTGCTTATAATGATAAGTAAAGATAGTATCACTTATCCGGGGCAGGTCCCCGGAAGAAATGGAGAAAAAACGATATGGAAAAGCGTGTTTTTCTGATCGTCCTCGACAGCTTTGGAATCGGTGCAGAGCCTGTCTCTTAT
>ERZ1026975.1421-NODE-1421-length-11168-cov-6.150364_pt1 | contig 11168 bp, 5 predicted proteins | sample MGYA00519561_ERZ1026975 | MGnify/ENA primary metagenome ERZ1026975 (study PRJEB26926, sample SAMN06164672) | human gut metagenome | biome: ENVO:00009003; feature: ENVO:2100002; material: ENVO:00002003 | host: Homo sapiens | place: USA | collected 2012 ... | reverse complement strand
AGATGTCTTAGGGTCTCGTGGGCTCGGAGATGTGTATAAGAGACAGGGGTATAAGTACACAGCTCACGGCTTAATTCAACTGTTTCGACCGCAGTGTTATCGCCCCAGTCGATCTCGACCTTTCCACTGCCGGAAGCAGTAAAACATACTGAAGTAAGAGTGCTCTGTAGATAAAACAAAAATGTATAAGGCAGACTGAAAGATTTGGGATAGACAGACTGCTCGCCATTTGCGGGAACAATACCGTGCTGACGGTTATAAGCCACTATATCCTCATTGATGATAAAATCATCCGTATAGATTAATTCATCTCCCGTTTGCAGGTCATCTGCAAAAGATAAGTCTGTATTATTCATTAGTAAGTCTACTATTCCCTCAATAGAACCATACAGATCAAGAGCTATATCGTAGAGGTTTTGACCGTTGATTACTGTATATTTACCCATTCATATCCTCCTTTTCTTCTACTTCCAGTAAGAGTTCTCCGGTATTCGAATCCATATAGGCGTTTTTTATAACCATATTGTCCGCCGTAAATTCTGATTGTAACTTGGCTGCCAGTCCGTTGTTTTCCAGATTGGAATGAAGATAGTCTATGAGCCCGACCCCTGTTGTCGGGTATTGATATAGATTACCCGCAGCAGCCTTTAATAGGAACACCTCGTTTTGTGCCTTTGAAAGACCGATGCGGAAGTCGGTTTCTGCACCGCTAAACAACGCCAGATAACCATCACGCAGGATCAGGTTGAAATTGCAATCTGCATTATACGTCATCATTTCGGATAAACGTACATCCGTCCGTGTTCCGTCTTCCATTTCATGATATACAGGAAACCAAATACCGTTATTGAATTCGTTTACCACATATTCAACATTTCCTGAACCCGTTTCCTGCTTCAATCGCACGATTAATTTTTTAAAAACGGCAGAATAAGGGATATGTAAATGTACCCCTCTTTCGTTCCGGTAGCTGCGAATAAATCCGGTGGGAACACTGATTTCTCCATAACAACAATTGTCACTGTCAGGTCCTTCAGTATCGTCAAGCATCCGAAAACGATAAAGGGTTTTTCCTGTCAGATTATCTGTTGTTTCAACCTCCCCATATTTCGCATCCACTAAAATATCCTGTCTTGCCATTACTTTTTTTTTTAAAAAATCCCCGGCCATTTTGGAGTGACCGGAGATGCACTCTTTTTCTAAAGAGTAGCTGTTGGCAGACAGAATGGTTTAAGCCTCTTGCAAAGCATTATATACCTTTTCAACGACGTTCCACATATCGTCAGGAAGTTCTTCGTCAGATATTTTTTCGCAGGCTTCCTGCAAATATTTCATCTCATCTTCTGAGAATTCAATATGCAAGGGCATTTCTTTTTCTACATCCCACTCAATGCGTTTATTCTCTTCGTTCTCATGCAGATTGATTTCTTTACGTTCTTCGTCTGAAATGACAATCTTGCGTAAAATCTCTTTCTTGTGATTGAACTGCTTGAAATTCCCCCGTTGTGGCAGGAATGTAGGCAAATAAAGACGGTCTTTAATACTTAGCTCCATAAATTACTTGTTTTAAGATTCTTCTGTTAAGATATTCTCCCGGATAGCCTTTAGGAAGACATCGAAATCCGAGAAATAAGGACTTAGGTTACGGTCAACCGGCAAATTACAGGTGACATAGCCTTGCTCCAGATAGATAGTTCCGATAACAATCTGGTTACCGGATGGATCTGCTTCACGTTCCCGGACTGTTGCCTGTACTCGACTCAGTTCTCCGTTTATGGCGGAATACTCCAGGGCGTAAATCCCATTAGCAGTTTTTTCTTCTGCTGTCTTTGTGATTGTTACATTTGTTATATTCATAAGTTTCAACTTCTACAACTAAAGTATAGGAGGTATTTTCTTTCTGGGTTTAATCTAAGATGAATTAAGCCCAATCTCCCATACTAACTACCCAAAATGTAAACCCGCCATCATTGGCCGAAGCGTCATCAGCAGTCCATACATCAAAATAAGAAGAATATTTTGCTTTTAGACAAGCAAAAGTGTTGGCTCCATTAGTTACAACTCCGGTTAGATGAACAGTGTAGTCGTTAGTACTCGAAAAAGAATAAGGCATATACACACGATACTGTCCGGTTCCTATCCGTGAACAAGAACATTTATTTCCATCATAACATTTTTGTTTCACCATACTTCCGTTAATTACATATCCTTGGCACATTACTTGAGCAAATTGACCATAACGCTTTGTCGTTACTAAATCCCGGCGATTAACAACAATCCACCCATAAAATGTAACATTGTCACCATACCCCAACAACTCGATCAACTCTCGGGAAAAAGAGATCGAGCTTTTTGATAAACCGTCTTCAAAAAAATATTTTCCACTCGGTGCAGAGATAGACATATAACCAACGGTAGTATTAGCACCCCATTTGTAATTCACTAATGTCACGCGTCGGCCACTATTATCCAAACTCCAGGGTAATGCGATATCTTCATCCCAACTGCCGCGAACTGCTACTATATTGTCATAATTCACCAGATTTTCTTGCTGAGAGGTGTCACCTCCGATCCAAATAGACGAGTCATTCAAAACAAACTTATTACGTACGCTGCCGTTTACACGCACATTGGTAAAAACAGCGTTCTTAGCTTGTACATTACCGGAAGCATCCCAAGTAATATTACCGTTGGCTAGTTTACCGGAACCGTCATTGTTCAGCCGCCACTTATTTCCATTGGTAATGGAACCGTCCGAAGAAAGGGCAACACTATTCTTATATATTTGTGACGAATTAATATTCCACCCTCCAATGCTTCCTCTAACGAAGGTACAAGTCAGACCATTGATATAAGAGGTATTAATAATATTCGCTTTAATACTGGCCGCATCCAGTTTGCTGGAATTGATGCTGCCAGCCGCTATCCGGTCGGAACTGATGGTTCCGGCATTAATTTGTCCTGCATTCAGGGTTGCAGTATAAATCCCGTCTGAATTGATTGTAGTCGTATACTTTTCACAGGAAGTTAAATCAAAAACCGTTGCATACGCTACATACCAAACCAATGGTGCGCTGCTATTGCCTTGTGCCCCGTCAATATAAAAATAATTCGTGCTTGAAAAATTAGAAGTACCACAAACTACTTTATATACATATTCCTTCCAATCACCTGTTCCGCTATTGGACGTTAACCAATGACTGCTCCCACCTGTACCTATACTATTCGAAGCCCACTGGATATTACGACCTGTAGGTATCTTGGCAATGATGCGGGTGATAAATACTTTTCGGTTACTCGTTCCCGTTCCAAAATAGAAGCCACCGTTACCGGGAGATGCGGAACCACTCGTTTGAATTTTAATCACGTATTTACTGTCATTGGGAGCGGTAGAATCTTGTTGGCGCGTAATAGTTACTGTTCCGTTGCCGCTATTATTGTAAACTGCGATAGAGTTATTGCCATTGTGAAAAGTCGGGTCACGATACAACATCCTGCCAAATGCCATTGCTGAAGCCAGTTCTTGCGCAGTTGTAATTCCACTTGTCCAATTGATAGATACGGACGAAGTAAAGGTTACTGTCCCTGAAGCGTTCCAGGATATATTGCCGCCTGCAACCTGGCCACTACCATCGTTGTTTAACTTCCATTTGGTTCCATTGGCTATCGAACCGTCACTTCCCAGCGACACATTGTTTTTCCAGATATGATTATGGTCGAACGCCCATCCGGCAATCCGGTTATATACCTCCTTACCACCGGATTTTGTATAATTGGCTGACAAACAGAAATATTCCGTATTATCCCAGGCTATCATCTGTATACCGATAAATCCCGTTTTTACCGTACTACCGCTGCCGGCTACTTGCCCGAATACAATGTGTCCTGCGTTACCACTTTGATGCCAGGTCAATGTGACACCCAACGGCTTGTACGCTCCGGTATACCAGTAACCACTACCAGCCGAAGCTGAACGGATCTGTAACGGAGTAGCACCAGTTCCGCCGATCGTGCCTACACTCATATTGTCACCCCCAATTGTAAATCCTCCGATTTTGCCCTTCGTAAAAGTGCAGGACAAACCGTTGATGTAGTCTGTATTAATAATGCTGCTTTTGATGCTGGCAGCATCCAGCTTGGTGGCGCTGATGCTGCCGGCAGCTATCCGGTCTGCAGACAAAGTTCCCGATTGAATACTTGAAGCGCTGATATTTACCGCATTTACCTGGGCGGCAGTCAAGGTTCCCGTATAAATTCCTGTAGAGCCAATGTAAGTTAATGGATGCTGGGTCAATGTTGTGTCGGTTGCCTGAGCAAGGGCGATAAAACGGTGACGGCGAATTTCATCCTCTACACCCGAGGTAAGGGTACGTGGAGCAGGTGCATAAGACTTACTATTTCCACTTTGAAATATCAAATCTGAATTATATGCAATTTGAGGAGCCGGAAGTATCGGAGATGGACTATATGCTGTGCTTTCTAGCGGTTGGTCGGAATAAATATGATAAACGGCTCCTGTTGTGCCACCACCGCGCAGATAAGTCGCAAACATACAATAATTACCACAGTGAACGGCTCCGGCAAACATGCGGGAATAGGACTCCGACAATTCATAGATATCCCAGGAGTAATTAATGCCGCCCCAACCCCCAAAATTTGTTTTTATTAACAAAATAAGTCCCCCCTTATGGGTTGTACTATTATTGTCCCAATCAGTGGGAGCTTGTTCTGAATAAGAACGACGTACCAAAATATCCCGTTTGACGGTCTGCTCACCACCTTTAAGGATAACTGGGTAGTATCTATTTGATTCACCGTTGATAATTATCTTCTTGTAATAGCGATAACCGTAGTTGGTACTTTTGGCAGTTTCTATATCATTCTTCCAGTTCAACGAAACAGAAGTGGAAAAAGTAACGGTTCCTGCTGCATTCCACAAAATATTGCCGTTTGCAATTTGACCGCTGCCATCGTTGTTTAGTTTCCACTTCGTTCCGTTAACAATCGAACCATCAGAATTCAGATAGACATTGTTTTTATATATCTGGCTCGTATTAATAGTCCAGCCACTGATTTGGTTCACTGCACCTAAACGAGCCACACAATTTCCATTGGTATCCGTAGCGAACAAACCGAAATCAGAATCTGTATTATAATATAACTGTACCCGTTTGCCACTGGTTGTTCCTGAGTTAGCACCATATACCACAATGCGCTTGTTTGCATTGTCCAAAGCTATATGGGTACCGGTCAAAGAGGATGCCCCAATCGTCCATCCACCGATTTTACCTTTAGTGAAAGTACATGACAAACCGTTGATATAATCCGTGTTGATTATACTGCTTTTTATACTGGCCGCATCCAACTTCACTGCAGTAATACTGCCGGATGCAATCCGGTCAGCAGAAAGGGTGCCTGCGGTGATCTGCGTGGCGGTTATACTGCCAGTATAAATTCCTGTGCCCGTGATATTTGTCATTTTAGGAAAACTGGAACCGCCTAATGCGGACGCAATAGTGTTGATAGGATTACTCCAAAGCAAAGTGACAGCCGCACCGAAAGTCACATTCCCTGTTGCATCCCAAAGAATATTTCCTCCTGCCAGCGCACCGCTTCCCGTTGCATCTAAACGCCATTTGTAACCTCTCAGACCGTCGGAACCTATCGTGATAGCCCCTGATGCGCTCGTAAACCCTCCTGAAGTGTTGTTCTTTGTCCCACGAAAAATGGATTCTCCATCAATTGTCCAACCACCGATTTTACCTTTGGTCACATTTAATGTCAAAGCCTCGATGTTTCCCGCTGTAATGAGTGAAGCTTTTAGCGAATTAACATCGATGCGGGCTGCCGTAATTGTCCCGGCTGTAATTTGAGAAGCGTTCAGTTGTAACGCATTGACTACATTCGCAGATAGAGTTCCGGTAAAAATACCGTCCTTATTGATATAAGTCGCTCCGACCCAGTGCAGGCTGACCCCGGAACCAAATTCAATTTGTCCCGTCGAAGAATTATATTTGATAAAATGATCTCCCCGGCCTAATTGGACATTACCGCCACTATCTATATAGAACGTTTTATTGCCACTCTTAAATCCATATATGCCATCCACTGTCTCCGTAGTGATTTCACCGGATGCGTTTTTTATTTTAAGCGCAAAATGTCCGATGGCCATACCGGTTAATGTTTCGTCAGAGTTCCTTGTTCCGGCGAAAATTTTAGGAGTAATGACAGTAGATTTATTTATTAAGGTTTTATTTGTATTCCAATCATTCACCCAATCGAGAAGATTAGCATCTACACCATCTTTGCCACTTTCACCAGTATTGCCACTTCGAGCCTTTGCCCACCCAAAAGACAGGGTATAGGTTATCCCGTCAATAAGAACAGGTACAATCAAACTACCATGCTCGGCAAGTGTCGTAGTATTAGCTGCAACCGAATAAGTTACCGTCTTTTGGGCATTGTTTACAGTGATAGTACTGAAACCTACCGGTTTGGTGATTGCGCCGATTGTGAAATTGGTGACATTTGTGCTTCCTTGAATAACCTTGATTGTGGAAACAACGGTTATTGCAGAAACAATCGTACCTATGAATGAAGCCGGAAATACGTATTCATTCACCGTCTGGGTGATATGATAAGCATCCTTTAATGTAGTAATGGTGACTTGCCCCTTGGCTATCAACGTTTTTCCCATATTCTTTGCTTGTTTTCCGAAAGAATAGGAGAAAATAACAATATCTGTTTTTGGATATCGTCTTACCATACGTTACGTCCCATAATGACAAAATCAAAAGCGCCGGCATCAGGTTTTCCCCCTGAACCGATATTTTGAATGACAAAATAAGAAGAGGTCCTTTCCAATAGCCGGAAAAAACCATAATACCCCGTACTTGACCACAGGATAGCCATGACGGTGTAATCGGTATGCCGCAAATTATGGTACACCCGATACTTCCCGTCACCGATATGGGAAAAAGACGATATGGTGGCACCGTCTCCCCAAATCTTACGGTAATAATTATTATATCCTGTAGAATACTTGCATCCGACATACAACACTCCGGGTACACACCATCTTTCTCCTCCCCTCTGTCCCAGTTGAATGGGACCGTATGATTCTATGGCATACTTTGAACCGGCATTGGCAATAATTGAGATGCCACGGGCACCTGTGGCATACGTCTGAATGCTGATCCCGGTGCGTGAAGAATCCGCACGCATACTGATGAGGGATGTGCTTGAATTAATATATAACGAAGCATTGCCAATCATGGAAGAAAATTCAATGGAGGAATCCGACGCCGTATTGATAAGTTTGTTTCCGCTGATTGTGAATCCGGCAATCTTACCTGATATAGCTGTAATGGTTCCGTTCATCGCCACATTGCCCGCCACATCCCATTTTATATTCTGATTGGCTACATACCCCGAACCGTCCGCATTAAACTTGATTTTCCCGGTTCCGAACATGGCTGAACCATCCGTATTCAATGCCCAGTAATCCACATTGTTAGAACTGTTGGAATTATACATATACCCGTTGCTCTGAATGCCAATAGTATGTCCGGCGGTCACATTGGTGCTGTACAAAGAATGGTCATTCAAGGTGAAGCCACCGACTTTCCCTTTCTGAAAGTTACAACTGAGTCCATTTACCGCTGAAGCGGTCACTACCGATGCCTGGATACTACTTACGTTAATTTCATTGGCTGTGATCGTTCCCGCTGCTATTTTAGAAGCTGTAATAGTCCGGGAAGCGATTTCCGCCGCAGTAATCGTGCTGCCCGCTATCTCATAAGCCGTTATGGCGGAAGCCTTGATATGACCTGCCGTAATCGTTCGTGCTGCAATCTCATTAGCGGTGATTGCAGCACTCACAATCCGGTCAGCCGTAAGGGTGCGGGCAGTGATCTTATTTCCATTCAGACTATTGGCAGCTATACGGTCGGCACTGATTGTTCCGGCCGAGATCTGGCTTGCAGTCAAAGTTCCTGTATAAATACCGGTAGAACTGATCTTGGTCAGCTTGGGATAACTTGAACCGCCTAAAGCATTTACAACCCCGCTAGCCGTATTTTGCGCATCGGACGATAATTTATTGGCATCCGAAACGGACTGGGACCAGTCTGTCGGTTTATTTCCCTTCTCCAGTTTAAAATAGGCGATATGATAAAAAGTCGACTCATTGCTGCCACGGTAAAAGAAAGGCCGGAAACTGTTGCCGTCACCCGTCAGCTTGAAAATTACATAAATGCGTTTCCACACATTTGCAGTGACGGAGGTATCGGACTTTACCACAGTAAGCTTCCCCTGGTTTTGATTGTTAAGCCCGCTCCAATAATGCAATGGGGTATTGCCGTTGCCGCTGATGCTTTTATCACATTTTACCATAGCCGAATAAGTATACTCCACATTGGTTTCCAGTTTTAACCAGGAACTATGCACCAGCCCCGTCCCGACATCCGTCTTAAGGGTCGGAGCCCCGTTAAAAGTAACACTATTGTCTATCGTATATCCGCCACCATTGGAAGTATATCCGCCGTTCCATCCGGCTCCACGCCATTCACCGGAATTATTGAGCAGGTTATTGCCACCAATCTGTACAGCATCAATGGCATTTATCCAGTTTAAAGAAACAGAGGAAGAGAAACTCACTGTCCCGCCCGCACTCCATAGGATATTCCCACTGGCTATTTGACCGCTGCCGTCATTCCTGAAAATCCATTTCGTCCCATTGCTTATAGTACCGTCACTACCCAGATGCACATTATTTTTATAAATCTGTGTAGTATTGAACACCCAACCGGCTATCTGATTACCGGAGCCCAACCGGGCTACGCAATTGCCGGAAGCATCCGTTGCATAAAAACCGAAGTCCGAATCATTATTATAATACAATTGCACCCGCTGTCCGCTGGCCACCCCGGAATTGGCACCGTATACCACAACCCGTTTATTTCCGTTGTCAAGTGCGATGTGGGTATTGGTCAGAGCGTTGGCACCGATAACCCACCCGCCGATTTTCCCTTGTACAAACGTACAGCTAAGCCCGTTTATATAACCGGTGTTAATGATAGAGGTTTTAATACTTGAAGCGTCCAGCTTGGTGGCATTTATGCTTCCTGCCGCTATCCGGTCGGCAGAGATCGTTCCGGCAGTTATCTGGGAGGCGGTAATACTGCCGGTATATATGCCGTTACCGTTTATATAGCTGTTACGTTGCCCATCCACACAGACACCTTGGGGAATACCATTAATAATCATCGTAGACAGCTCCGCATAAGGGGCTGTCGCTTCCACGTTGAACACCGATAGCAAACCATTATTTTTACCTATGGAAGGTATACCGATCAATGCATAAGGCATTCGGGCATCGGTTATCAGACAGTCGCTGCCCCCGCACCTTTGGATGGCACTGTTCAAAGTGGCATTAATACGAATCGCATCATAAGAAGTAAGAATGACAATCTTATCGGAGCCAAGGGCATCCATATCCGTTGCAAGGCTATTACAATTAGCGTCATTCCCATATACATCATAAGTTTTATTGGAAACGACAGCCAAGGTACTACGATTGATAACCAATAGATTCAATCCGCGCCCTGACGTATTCAACACAGTACTGCTCCCGACCTGTACCACCCGGTTGGCATTATGGTTCAACCCCGTTCCCCGGACGTATAACTTACCCTGTGATGCCGCCGCATTGGCCGCATTGGTCCAGTTCAAAGACACCGACGAAGCAAATGTGACATTTCCGGAAGCATCCCAGGCTATATTTCCTCCTGCAATAGCGCCTGCACCCGTAACATCCAATCGCCATTTAAACCCGCGAAGCCCGCTGGAGCCAAGGGTGATTGAGCCTGAAGCTCCTGTAAAACCTCCGGATGCATTATTCTTTGTTCCCCGGTATATTGAATCGCTATCTATCGTCCAACTGCCAACCTTACCTTTGGTTACATTCAGAGAAAGGGCTTCTATGTTACCTGCCGTAATAAGAGAAGCCTTTAAAGCGTTGGTATCAATCCGTGCGGCTGCAATGGTCCCACTTGTGATTTGCGAAGCATCCAACCGCAGAGTATGAACCGTATTGGCTGACAACGTCCCTGTAAATATCCCATCCTTATTAATAAAAGTCGCACCAATCCAGTTCAGGCTTACCCCTGCTCCGAACCCGACTTTTCCTGTGGATGCGTCATATTTAATGAACTGGTCGCCACGCCCTAACCAGGCATTCCCGCCATTATCCACAAAGAAAGTCTTATTACCATCCTTGAATCCATATATCCCGTCTACCGTCTCGCTCGTAACCTTCCCGGAAGTATCCTTGCTACTGAGCACAAAACGGCCAATAGCAGTACCTGTTATCGTCCCGTCCGGATTCTTTACACCGGAGAATAGTTTGGGAGTAATAACCGTTGAACCATCTATCAAGGTCTTATTGCTATTCCACTCATTCACCCAGTCCAAAAGATTGGCATCTGTTCCGGGAGAACCTGCGGCTCCGCTTTTAGCCTTAGCCCATTGGAAGGATAAATGATAAGTCACCCCTTCAATAAGTACAGGTACTTTCAGGCTGCCATGTTCCGCCAAAGTGGTGGTATGGGCTGCAACCGAGTAAGTAACGGTCTTTTTCCCATTGTCCACAGTGATGGCGTTGAAACCTGCAGGCTTCGAAATTGAGCCTATCGTAAACCCAGTATAATTATTATTCCCTTGTTTAACCTCAATCGTAGATACGACCGTTACAGCGGAAGCTACAGTGCCGTCCGATAAAGCAGGGAATATGTATTCCCCCACAGACTGGCTGATATGATAAGCTTCTTTTAAAATTGTAATGGAAACTTGCCCCTTAGCAACCATCTTTTTTCCCATAATTCTTTCTTTCCGAAAGAATAGGATAAAAAAATAATGCCTGTTTAGGGAAAAACCGGATTCTCTATATATTGAACAAATGCAACTATTTTGAGGAATAGAAGGTTACTCTCATATAGTATCCTGTACAGACATTAAAGATATGAACCATATTTCAAATATATAAGATTTCGTTTTCTATACAGAATTAAATCAAGCTGTCTACGATATTTTTTCTCAAGTTCTGCACATTATTCGTTTTTGTTCACTATATTTGCAACTGTCTCTTATACACATCTGACGCTGCCGAC
>ERZ1026975.1380-NODE-1380-length-11485-cov-3.381365_pt1 | contig 11485 bp, 8 predicted proteins | sample MGYA00519561_ERZ1026975 | MGnify/ENA primary metagenome ERZ1026975 (study PRJEB26926, sample SAMN06164672) | human gut metagenome | biome: ENVO:00009003; feature: ENVO:2100002; material: ENVO:00002003 | host: Homo sapiens | place: USA | collected 2012 ... | reverse complement strand
TTCGATTTCGGGCCTACCGCGATGCAGCCGACGCCGGGCGCCTCCGATGATTTCTATGATCGTGAATGGGGCACCGATCCGGCCGTGCCGATGAGCGAGGATTGCCTCTACCTGAATATTTGGACTCCGGCATTACGCGGATATGGCGCGGATAGCATGGTAGCCTCCGAAAAGCTGCCGGTCATGGTCTGGATCTACGGCGGAGCCTATCAATGCGGCGGCACATTTGAAAAGGAATTCGACGGCACGCATCTCGCCGCGAACGGCGTCGTTGTGGTCAGTGTAGCCTATCGCCTGAATGCATTTGGGTTTATGACGCACCCTTTGCTTCATGAGGAGGCCGTAGAACGCGGCGACGGCGAACCATATGCGAATTTCGGATTCCTGGATCAGCGTGCCGGAATCCAATGGGTGAAGGAAAACATCGCGAAGTTCGGCGGAGATCCGGAAAACATCACGGTTTTCGGCCAATCGGCCGGTGCCGCCAGCGTCTTGGCCCAGATCTGCTCGCCGATGAATCATGGCCTGTTTCAGAAAGCCATCATGCAATCCGGCGCAGGCTTAGGGTATTTCAATGCGCGGCAGGACACGCTGGAGCATGCGCAGGCCAACGGAATCCGTCTGTTCGAAGCATTGGGTGTCTCCACGCTGGAGCAGGCCCGTGCAATCCCGGCCCGAACGGTATTGGAAGCCGCCGAGTCCCTGCCTGTTCCACCGGACAGCGGACGTGAAGATGACTGGTCGATGATCGTCAATTGGGGGCCATGCGTGGACGGCCTGTTCCTTCCCGATCAGGAGGAGCGCATCGTCGAGGGCTGCAAGGCCAACAACGTCGACATGCTGGTCGGCAACACGACCAATGAGTTCATCGCTTCGACTGAAGATGGGAAGCCTGTGCATGTCGGCCAGCTCGGCAATCTCACGCTGATCCGCAAATGGACCGCAAGTGGTGGGGCCGCGCCATACTACTATCATTTCGATGTCGCCATGCCGGGGGATGATGCCGGAGCCTTCCACTCGTCCGATCTGTGGTTCTCCTTTGGAAGCCTTGCGAAATGCTGGCGTCCGTTCGTTGGATGGCATTACGATCTGGCAAGGCGAATGGGGCTGTACTGGACCAATTTCGCAGCCAATGGCGATCCCAACGGAACGGACCGTGACGGAACGCCGCTTCCTGTATGGGATCCTTGCATCGGTGAGGAATGCCCCGCCATGCATTTGTGCCAAGAACCGGGCATGCGGACGGATTGGCTTACCGAAACGGATCGAAAAGCATTCGGCCTGTGACGGCATGCCGTTGATGTATAAATACTGATATGTAAACAGGGACGGTCTTTGTGGATCGTCCCTGTCGCATAATGGTTTGCCGTTGCACGTGCAGGAGGATTTCGAGACTGATTATCCGACTTTTCACCGTTTCCGTCGTCTGGTTCGTCGGTGGCATCTCGCGGAGGCTCGGGCCATTAAAGACCCTGTTCGGCGTTGTGCAGGCTAGGAGCTGTTTGAAGTGTTCTAGGCCGGACGTTTCGCCGTATAGGGGCGTGTCTGCGTGGATTCCGTCGGATGTGGCGTCTCAATTGTTGGACGTTGCGGTGAGCGTGAACGGGGGTGATTATGAGGAAGACTGAACCCCCGCTCATGACCATTGCCGACACGATGGCCTATTTGCAGTGCAGTCGTCGGCTGTCTTGTTGGGTACCCAACTCGGGTACCTTGCTGGGTACCGGAAATGTTGGCATTGGCGTACATTCCCGTACATTCTCTGTTTGCGCCGTATGTCTTGAAATCGTTGGTATTCCGCCGTTTTGGCATGAAAAAAAGGGCTTCCGGATTTCTCCGAAAACCCTCAAGGCGGAGTCAGAGGGATTCGAACCCTCGAGCCGCTAAATACGACTAACACCTTAGCAGGGTGCCCCTATCGGCCACTCAGGCATGACTCCACTGTTGCGTTACGACGCAACAGCATGTAACTATAGCATCTATCCGCGTGCGAAACACCATATTGTGAAAAAATGAGAGAAAAACGTGTGGTGATGTCAGTGGGACTCGAACTCGTGAGCCGTGTCGAGCGGTCTCATTGATATGCGACACGCCGGTATGCCCGCAGGTTTCGCCATATTCGAACATTTGTTCCAAAACTGCCGAATCGTTGTCTATCATGGAATCATGAGCACGGCACCAAGAATCGCAGCGGCCAAACGTGACTGGGGTCACGATGAGGTCGGATGCACGGTGCTGCATATCGACATGGACGCTTTTTTCGCATCCCTCGAAGTGGCGCGGCATCCGGAATACGCCGACAAACCGGTAATCATCGGCATCGGCAACCGTTCCGTGGTGTCCGCGGCGAACTATGAGGCACGCAAATACGGCATCAATTCGGCGATGGCAAGCTCCCGGGCAAGAAAACTATGCCCGAACGGCGTCTTTCTGCCGGTGGACATCCACTACTACCGTGAGATGTCCCGACGTATTTTCACAGAGGTGTTCTCCCGCGTCACCGATCGCATCGAACAGGTTTCCGTGGATGAATGCTATATGGACGTCTCCGGCGCACTGCTGCGGTGGAAGAGTCCCCGCGCCATCGGAGCTTGGATACGCGATCAGGTCGCCAGACGGTACCACATCACCTGTTCCGTCGGCATCGCGGCGAACAAGCTTGTCGCCAAAATGGCTTCGACCAATGCCAAACCGGATGGCATGCTCATGATCCCCGTGGCCAGACATGCCGAATTCGTGCAGATGATGCCGTTGCGTGGCATACCTGGCATCGGTCCGTCCTTGGAGAAACGACTGAACGCATGGGGCGTTGATTCCGTGGCTGACTTGGCGAAGATGAGCATGGAATCGCTTGAACAGGCGACGGGGTCAGCCATCAGCGCGCGCGGGTTGTACATGGCGGCACGCGGATTGGATGACCGCCCTGTCGCACCGCGTGCGCAGGAGAAATCCGTCGGCGCGGAACGCACGTTCGACAAGGACACCCAGGACATGCGGCAGGTGACATCCATGCTCCGCTGGTGTTGCGATGATGTGGCCGGCACGCTGCGCAGACGAGGGTTGATGGCGCGTAAGGTCATGGTGAAGCTGCGATTCCCGGATTTGAGCTATGCGACGAAAGGACATACGCTGGACTGTCCGACGGATGCGGCAAGCATGCTGTATCCGCAATGTGTCGCATTATTGCTGGCCATGATGGGCATGCCGGAAAGCTCTATCGACGCCATTTCCTTGACCAGACCGGTGCGACTTGCCGGCATGAGCGCGGGCGGTTTGGTCGAAGCGGCGGATGCGGCGGTTCAGCTTTCGCTTGATGACATGCTTGAAGAGCAGAACGAGGCGCAGCGGGGTCGTGGAACGGATGCCGAACCGTCGACCCAATCGGAACGGCTACGCGGTGCGGAAGCGGCATTAGACGCGGTACGGCTCAAATACGGTAAAGGAAGCGTGCGTCTTGGCGTATGGCGTACGGGGCCATCAGGTAATCTTGAACATTGAGAGTGATGTGGAGCATGAGAAGAGACAGGGGGAGTGCCATGAGATACAGGGACAAGGCGGTGCATGCTCGCAACCCGGAAGTGCTGGTTGCGGGGCGTCGCAGGCTGGCCATCGTCGCAGCCGTCGTGCTTGTTGTATTGCTGGCGGTAGGTGGGTGGTTCCTGGCGCGGTGCTTGCGTTCATCACAGTCCCAAGCCGGGCAGGGGGCCACAACGCAGATGGGCGTGGCCAAGCAGAAAAAGCATGTGGTGAAAAAGGCCGAGCCGAAGGAACATCATGGCAATTCGCCGGACTGTCCGGATACCGATTGCATCGCCGTGATGGTCAATGGCGATCTGCTGTTCCACCCTGGTCTGTGGGACAACTTCGCCGGTCCCAATACCGCGGCGACGGACGGTACGGCCTATGACTTCACCAGTCTGTTCGAACCGATGCGCAAGTACATCGATGCCTCCGATATCGCGGTGTGCGAATTCGAAACGCCGATCGCGCCTCGCGGTGGCCCCTACACCGGGTATCCGGTGTTCAACATTCCCTCGGAGGTCGCCGACGCGGCCGCCAAGGTGGGGTATCGCGCATGCACGCATGCGTCGAACCATTCGTGGGATCAAGGCGCGGATGGCATCACACGCCTGTGGGATACCCTCGACCAGGACGGCATCGCACAGACGGGCTCCTACAAGACCGAGGAAGACTCTACCAAACCGCTGGTCATCGATTCCCCGACCGGTGGCGGCAAACTGGGCCTGATCGCCGGTACCGTGTCCCTGAACGCGCAAACCCCCGATTATGATTGGCGCGTCGACCGTCTGCGCGAGAGCGGCGATCCGAACCATCAGGCCGACATCGACAAAGCCGTGGCCAAAGCCAAAGAGGCCCGTAAACAAGGCGCCGACGTGGTGGCCATCGCCATGCATTCCGTGCAGGAATATCTTGACTACGCCGACTCGTGGCAGCAGTCCGAAGCGCATGAGCTGGCCGACACCGGTGCATTCGACGTCATCTACGGTGCCGGATGCCACTGCGCGCAGCCCGTTGAGAACTACAACGGCACATGGATCATCTACGGTCTGGGCAACGCGGTGACGGTCACGTCCTACATTCCAGGCAACGAGGTCAACAACCAAGGCGTGACGGCCCGCGTCCAATTCGCCGGCAAGAAAGGCGTGGCCGGCTCATGGCGGGTCAATCGCATCGATTGGGTGCCGACGGCCAATGTGCGTCAAGGCCAATACCAGTGGTGTCCGATTTCGGACGACCATCCGGATGGAGCCTGTTGGAACGAAACAGAAGATGCCAATCAGAGACAACGTATCTGGAACGTGATCTATTCCATGGGCGCGGACCAGAACGTGGTTCGAGAGTGGAACATCACCGCAGAACAAGCTGGTTCATCTGGAAAGTAGTTTCCCGTGGCAGAATATGCCTCGTATTCGTTAATCGACCTGTATGGAGCGTTTCCGCTCGTGATGTGAGGTAAAGATATGGATGGAGTTTTCGAGACCCAGCCGGACCGCACCGACTTGCCGCTGGTGGTCATGCCGGTGGTCATCGAATCGATGATCGGACCGTTCAAACAGAACTTCACGATGCTCGAAAACGTGGCCCGCGTGCGCATGTACGAGGATTTCACACTGGACGAGGACACCATCGTGGAACGCTGCAAGGATGCCGACGCCGTCATGGTCATCGGATTCCACTGCGCCGATGCCATCCTCGACAGGCTCGACGCCAAGTGCTATGCGTTCGGAGGCACCGGCGTCGCCAGCTACATCAATCTTGAGAAAACCAAGGAACGCGGCATCCGCGTCTGCAACGTGCTGCATTACGGCGATCACGCCGTCGCCGAGCACGCCATGGCGTTGCTCATGGAACTGACCAGGCACGCCGGAGCGCTTGATATGCAGGTCAAGCAAGGCGATTGGGACGGTGCCGACGGTTTCGAACTGTTCGGCAAGAGGCTCGGCATCATCGGACTCGGCGGCATCGGGCAGACCGTGGCCGGCATCGCCAACGCTTTCGGCATGAAAGTATCCGCGTGGAACTCCCACGTGCCGGCACAGGTGTTCGAGAACCTGAATGTCACTCCGGTGGAAGACATGAACGAGTTGATCTCGAATTCAGACGTGGTCAGCGTGCATATGCCGTTGCTTGACTCCACCCGTGGCATCATCACGGCGAAGAACCTCGACGCGTTGCGTCCGGGAACCCTGTTCGTCAACACCGCCCGCGCCGAAGTCATCGAACCCGGCGCACTGCTCGCAAGACTTCAACGCGGAGACATTCCGGCGGCCTTGGACGTGTTCGATCATGAGCCGCTTGCCGCCGACGATCCTTTGTGCAAGATTCCCGGCATCGTGCTCACCCCGCACATCGCATGGCGCACCGACGGCGCGTATATCGGCATGACCAAGCAGGCGGTCCAATCCATCGCCGCCTTCTTCAAGGGGGAGGAATTCAACGTCGTCGTCTGAAAAAATAACCGGGAAGCAGCATATGCGCGCGGTCGGTGAGGTTAGGTAGGTTGAACAGCATGCAGACCATACTCGATTCCGCCGATCGGCCGGCGCACGACGCCTTCGTCGAAAAGAAATCGGAATTCATCGGAGACGCCTGTCATATCAGCTCGTTGGATGAGGCGCTCGCTTTCGTTCAGACGATCCGTGACCAGCATCCGAAAGCCCGGCATGTCGCCTATGCCGCGGTGTGTGGTGGATCCGATGGACGTCTTGCGGAACGCATGAGCGATGATGGCGAGCCGTCCGGAACCGCCGGCAAGCCCATTCTCGACGTGCTGCGGGCAAACGAAATGACTGATTGCGTGGTCGCGGTCACACGGTATTTCGGCGGTATCCTGCTTGGTTCCGGCGGCCTGATCCGTGCGTATTCCACAGGTGCGTCAATTGCGGTCAAGGCTGCTTCCAAGGCGAAAATCGTACCGTGCGGCGAATATCAGGTAACTCTTGATTATCCGCAGTTGGGCAGCTTCCAGAATCTGTTGTCAACGGTGGAAGGCGAGCAGACCGACGCGCAGTACACTGACCGCATCGCCTTGACTGTGGTGGTTCCGCAGGAACAGGCGAATGCCTTCGAATCCCGAGTTGTGGAAACTTTCAACGCCACGGTCGTTCCGCAACTGGTGGGCACGTCCAACCGTCCGGTCAAAGTATGAGTTCACGTTGTGAGCCGCATGCATATAGTGTCGTAAGGTGAAAATATGAGTGATGAGAACGAGCAGCATGAGAATGATTCGCAGGCCGACGCCTCGAACGCCGATGAGACCGTGGATTTCGAGCCGTTGACCGCCACATACGAGCGGCTCCGGCATTCCACTGATTCCGCCGCATTAAGCGAGTTCGCCAGACGTCCGCTGCCGGACCGGAGCGACCAGGCGGCGTTCTCCCGTGCCACCGCATTGCTTGAGGCTGTGGCCGGCAACGCGCATACGCCGGTGGGGGACCGCGTCTTCCTTGCCGAAACCATGCCGTTCCCGAACATTCTGGTCAAGCTTTCCACCGACGAGTCTCCTGAAGTACGCAAAGCCGTTGCGGGAAACGCCGATGACAAGAACTGGCTGGTGGGCCGACTGACCAAGGATGAGTCGCCCGAAGTGCGTGCCACCGCGCTGCGCAACAAACGTACGTCTTGGAAAATGCGTCTTGAAGGCGCCGAAGATTCCACCATGGATTCCGACACGCTTGATTTCCTGGGCTCGTTGGGAACGCAGGTCGAACCGGACGCTCCGGTGGTGCTTGCGACCATGGTGCGCAGGGCCGTCGCCTTGAATCCGAATGTTTCCGATCGGATGCTCCAGCAGTTGGCGCAGGACGCTTCAAGCGACGTGCAGAAGGCCGCTCAACGGCAGCTTGCGGAAAAATAATTGCATACGTTGTCATTTTTATGAGATTCCTGCGCGTGGTGCGCATGTTTTGGTCCTAGACTGGGAACCATGACAGAACAGACCGAAAACGCAACGCGTCTCGCCCGTCCGCTCATTCGTCTGGCAAAGCTGGTGGGTGTCGCCACCAGCTACGTCGGTATGAGCCATGATTACCACGAAATCGAAGACGATGTTCTAGTGGCGGTGCTTGGGGCGCTTGGTATCGACGCTTCCAACGATGAGGCGATCAACCAGTCCATCACATCCATCAAGTCCGAACGCGAAACGCGCGTCGTGGCTCCCACCGTGCTGCATATCGTGGGCAAGGAAAGCAAGGTGGAGGTGCACGGCGGCATGTTCGATGTGCCGGAAGCCTCCATCACGCTGGAAAACGGCAAGCAATTCACGGGCAAAATCTCCCGTGAGGGCGGTGAGAAAATCGCCCATGAGATTGATGGCAGCTTCTTCTTCACGTCGTATCTCGTCCTGCCCGCCGATCTGCCCGAAGGCTATCACACCCTCGAGGTCACTGTCGGCAGCGAGACGGAGACTGCAACCGTTATCAGCGCTCCTGAGAAAATCGAATTGCTCGATGATATGAAGAACGGCTCCCTGTGGGGGTGGATGAGCCAGCTGTACTCCATCCGTTCCAAGGGATCCTGGGGCGTGGGAGACTTCGAAGATCTGAAGACCATGCTGGTCGAGGCCAAAAAGAAGACCGGCTCCGACTTCATGCTTATCAACCCGATGCACGCCGCGGAGCCGGTGCCTCCGCTGACGCCATCGCCGTATCTGCCGATTTCCCGCCGTTTCATCAATTTCAGCTACATCCGTCCGGAGTCCATGCCGGAATATCTCACGCTGTCCCACGAGGACAGGGCTGAAGTCGATGCGCTGCACGAGCAGGTCGAATCGCTGAATGACGACGCGCGGCTGATCGATCGTGACGCCATGTGGCGCGTCAAGAAGCATGCGCTGTGGGTCATCTACAAGGCCGGCCGAACCAAGGCTCGCCAGGCCGAATTCGACCGTTACCTCGCCGAATGCGGAGACGAGATCGAATCCTACGCCACCTGGTGCCTGTGCTACGACAAGTGGGGAGCTCCCTCCGACGACGCCGATAATTGGGTGCGCAAATACAACCGTGATTCCGAAGAAGTCGCGCAGTTGCGTGAGAAGTTCCCGGACACCCTTGAGTTCTACCGCTGGCTTGAGTGGGTCGCCACCGATCAGTTGCACGCGGCGCAGCAGGCCGCCCGCAAGGCCGGTATGAAGATCGGCATCGTCGCGGATATGGCCGTCGGAGTGCATCCGGCAGGATCCGATGTGTGGTGGAATCCGGAACGCTTCGCCAAGGGCGCCACGGTCGGTGCCCCGCCGGACATGTTCAACCAGCAGGGCCAGGATTGGAGCCAGCCGCCGCTTAACCCGATCGCCCTCGAACAGACCGGTTTCCGGGTGTACCGCGATATGGTGCATGACATGTTCGCCAATGCCGGTGCGGTGCGTATCGATCATATCCTTGGTCTGTTCCGCCTATGGTGGATTCCGGAAGGCAAGCCCGCCACTGATGGCACATATGTGCATTACGATTCCGATGTCATGCTCGGCATTCTCGCGCTTGAGGCTTCCCGCGCTGGTGGCGTGGTTGTCGGCGAGGATCTGGGTGTCGTGCCGGCCTATGTGTCCAAGTCGCTGTCCGAACATGGCATTCTCGGCTGTGCCGTGGAATGGTTCGAACAGATGGACGGTGTGTTCCGCACTCCGAAGGATTGGCGTCCGTACGCACTGGCGTCCGTCAATACGCATGACATGCCTCCGGCGGCCGGTTACCTCGAATATGGCCACGTCAAGTTGCGTGAGCAGCTCGGCCTGCTGTCCGGTCCGGTGGAGGAATTCCAGAAGTCCGCAACCGCCGAGCACAATGCCATGCTGAACATGCTGGTCGAGGAGGGCTATCTCGACAAGGCTGCTCTGGATGACGAAGCCGCCAACGAAAACGAGATTGTCGACGCGCTGTACCGTGGTCTGAAAGGTTCGCCCTGCAAGCTCATGGCCGCCTCCATCGTCGACGCGGTCGGTGAGAAGCGCACGCAGAACCAGCCGGGCACCAATAACGAGTATCCGAATTGGCGTATTCCGCTGGCCGATGGCGAAGGCAACGTGGTGCCGCTCGAAAAGCTCTTCGACGAACCGCGTCTGCAGGAGATCACCGCCATCATGCGTGGCTGATCTTCTATAGGCGATTCCATGGGGTGTCCACAGGTCCGACGGTCTGCGGACACCCTTGTTTTTCGTGTTGCCGAATGTCAAGGCAGGCGATATACTAGTAGACTGTTGTGTTTCCCTACGGGGTCCTTCAAAGCGCTTTTCCCACTCGCCATCGAGGACTTTCAGGGAGCCCACGGATAATGAGACCTGAAAAACGGCATTATTCCGCGCCCAACCAACGCGTGTAATGCTGATGGATGGTCCGGAACACAATATATAGAAAAGGTACATCGTGAAAACTTTCACTCCGAAGCCAGCTGATCTGACTCACGACTGGTACGTCATCGACGCCACCGACGTGGTGCTCGGTCGTCTCGCCACTCAGGCGGCAACCCTGCTGCGTGGCAAGAACAAGCCGACCTACGCTCCGCACGCCGATTCCGGCAACCACGTGATCATCCTCAACGCCGACAAGATCGCTCTGACCGGCAACAAGTTGGGCAAGGAACTGTACATGCACTCCGGTCGTCCGGGTGGCCTGCGCCGCGATAGCTACGCCCAGCTGCTCAAGACCAACCCCGAGCGCATCATCAAGTCTGCCATCAAGGGCATGCTGCCGAAGAACCGTCTGGCCAAGGTTCAGCTGGATCGTCTCCACATCGTTCGCGGTGCCGAGCATCCGTACGCTGGCATGAAGCCGCAGGTTTTCGAGATCGCTCAGGTCTCGCAGCAGGCTAAGTGAACCGAAGGGAGATAAGAAACATGGCTGAAAACACCAACGACTCCGCGGTTCTCGAGACCGAAGAGGAGCTCACCTCGTACACCACCGAGACCAACGCTGGCGCTGGCACCGGTACTTCCACCATCGCTCCGGGCTACGGCACCGGTCGTCGTAAGGAAGCCGTCGCCCGTGTTCGCCTGGTTCCGGGCACCGGCAAGTGGACCATCAATGGTCGCACCCTGGAAGAGTACTTCCCGGCCAAGCTGCTGCAGCGTGAGGTCAACTCCCCGATCGTTCTGCTCAAGCTCGAAGGCAAGTTCGACGCTATCGTCCTCGTTGACGGTGGCGGGACCACCGGCCAGGCTGGCGCAATCCGTCACGGTATTGCAAGAGCTCTTCTTCAGTATGACGAATCACTTCGTCCTGCTCTTAAGAAGGCAGGCTTCCTCACTCGTGACCCAAGAATGAAGGAAAGAAAGAAACCAGGTCTTAAAAAAGCACGTCGTGCACCACAGTTCTCAAAGAGATAATCATTGTTTATCCAAAACGCTCCTGTTATCAGGGGCGTTTTTTCGTGCTTTTTTGAGACACGAGGCTCCAAATTCGTCGACGAAGGAGAAACGAATTTGGGAGAAACAGTCCGGTGGACTGTTTCGTAGCGAGTAGATTTTATCGAGCACGTCGTGCACCTCGCAGGGCGGTGCCCTAAAAATCATTCACATTATAAATAATGCTCTGATTTTTAGACCGCTACTAAGCTCTTGTTGCTCCCTTTGTCTGCCGCAGGCAGCGGTCACAAACGAGCCAATTCTCAAAGAGATAATCATTTATCTTTTCAACAGCGTTTCCGTTTGGAAGCGCTGTTTTTTTGTTTTTTGAGCAATTATTCTTTATGTGATGCGCCCCAAAGGATAGATTTTTGTTTTGAAAACACTGTATATATTCTGTTTTCTAAAGATACAAAATCGTTGCAATAATAGTAGTTGTAATAATTTTGAGGGAGGTGTATTATATTAAAAGTATAATTGATGAAGAACTGAAATTATTGCCGCCTGCATTGAAAAACTTTTAACAAATGGTGTTTTTCAAAATAGGGAGTATAAGTTGCCGGAGAAGAACGGTCGTATCCCTGTCTCTTATACACATCTCCGAGCCCACGAGACCCTAAGACATCT
>ERZ1026975.1366-NODE-1366-length-11585-cov-4.824978_pt1 | contig 11585 bp, 9 predicted proteins | sample MGYA00519561_ERZ1026975 | MGnify/ENA primary metagenome ERZ1026975 (study PRJEB26926, sample SAMN06164672) | human gut metagenome | biome: ENVO:00009003; feature: ENVO:2100002; material: ENVO:00002003 | host: Homo sapiens | place: USA | collected 2012 ... | reverse complement strand
CGAGATGTCTTAGGGTCTCGTGGGCTCGGAGATGTGTATAAGAGACAGATCTCGCGCAGGGCATCGTCCGTCACGCGGACCTGCGATTTCTTCAGGCCGTTTTTCGCGAGCTGGCGCGGCAGCAGATGGTCGCGCGCGATGCTGCGCTTCTCCTCGTCCGTATAGGAGCCGAGCTCGATGACCTCCATACGGTCGAGGAGCGGACGCGGGATGGTGTCGGCCGTGTTGGCCGTCGTGATGAACATGCACTCGCTCAAGTCGAACGGAATTTCGAGGAAATTATCCCGGAACGTTGCGTTCTGCTCCGCATCGAGCACCTCGAGCAGGGCGGATGACGGATCGCCGCGGTAATCGCTGCCGAGCTTGTCGATCTCATCGAGCAGCAGCAGCGGATTGTGCGTTCCGGCCTGCTGCATGGCGGTCAGGATGCGGCCGGGCATCGCGCCGATATAGGTCTTGCGATGGCCGCGGATCTCGGCCTCATCATGCACGCCGCCGAGCGAGATGCGGGCAAGCTTCCGGTTCAGAGCGCGGGCCACGCTCATGGCGATGGACGTCTTGCCGACGCCCGGAGGGCCGATGAGGCAGATGATCTGCCCCGGCTGCTCCGGGGCAAGCTGGCGCACGGCCAGAATTTCCAGAATGCGCTCCTTCACCTTCTCAAGGCCGAAATGGTCCTCATCGAGGATGCGGCGGGCGACGCGGATGTCCGTGCGCTCGCGCGTGCGGGTATTCCACGGCAGTTCGAGAGCGACGTCGAGGTAATTGCGGATGACGCTGGCCTCGGCGGAGCCATACGGCTGCTTTTCCAGCCGCTGCAGCTCCTTGTGGAGCTTCTCGTCGGCCTCCTGCGGCAGGTGGAGCTTCTCGATCTTCTCGCGGTATTCATCGATCTCCGCGTCCTCGTCGTTTTCGCCGAGCTCGCCGCGGATGACCTTGAGCTGCTCACGCAGATAATAATCGCGCTGGCCCTTGTCGATGCTCTGCTGCGTCTTCTCCTGCAGCTGGGCCTCGAGGCGCAGGACCTCCAGCTCCCGCGCAAGCAGGCGGTTCGCCGTTTCCAGACGGCGCACCGGCGCAAGCTGGGACAGAACGCGCATTTTTTCCTTATAGTCATAGGATGCCGCCTGCGCCGTCATGTCGGCCGCAGAGCCGGGATCCTTTTCGGACAGCAAATGGAGCATGATGTCCTGCATTGGGCGCTGCGACAGCTCCGCATATTCGCCGAACAGCTCGATGGCCTGCCGAAGCAGGGCCTCCGTGCGCGGCGTAATGCTCGGCGTCTCCTCCTCGGGGATCGACTCGACGCGCGCCATCATGCAAGGCGCCGTCTGCAGCATCTGCGTGGCACGGGCGCGGTATTCGCCCTGCACCAGCACACGCACGGTGTCGCCGGGGATCTTCAGGACCTGCAGGACATGGGCGACCGTGCCGATCTCATAGAGATCACCGAAGCCGGGATCATCCTGCTCGATCTTCTTCTGGGTCACCAGAAAAATGTGCTGGTCGGCGTTCATCGCCGCCTCCAGCGCGCGAACGGACTTCTCCCGCCCCACATCAAAGTGCATGGTTGCCTGCGGAAAAAGGACCAGCCCGCGCATGGCGAGCACCGGCATCCGTTCAGACAAAATCAGTTCGTTCATAGTTCTCCTTCCTCCCCGCCGGATGCGGGGACGGACCACAAAAGGGGCGCACAGACACCCAAGTGTCCGCAACGCCCCCTTCTGTGTCTTGTTATCCTGCGCTCGGACGCTTCCGGCGCGCAGCGCCGGCCTTGTGCCGGATCTCCGGCTCGCTTCCGTCCTCCACGCAGGCGCGTGTGATCAGGACCTCGGAAATCGTGGGATCCGAGGGAATGTCATACATGACCTTCGTCATCACGCTCTCCAGCACGGCGCGCAGACCGCGCGCACCGATCTTGCGGTCGATGGCCTTCTGCGCAATGGCGTCGAGCGCCGCATTTTCAAATTCCAGCGTCACGTTGTCCAGCTCGAGCAGCTTGCGGTACTGGCGGCACAGCGCGTTCTTCGGTTCGGTCAGGATGCGCACGAGCTCTTCCTTCTTCAGGCTGCCGAGGGTCGTAACGACCGGCAGACGGCCGACCAGCTCCGGGATGATGCCGAATTTCAGAAGATCGTGCGGCTGCACCTGACGGAACAGCTCGCCGACGTCCTGCTCCTTCCGGCTCTTCAGCTCTGCGCCGAAGCCGAGGCTGCTGCGGTCCACGCGGCGCTCGATGATCTTGTCGAGGCCGTCAAAGGCGCCGCCGCAGATGAAGAGGATGTTCGTCGTGTCGATCTGGATGAACTCCTGCTGCGGGTGCTTGCGGCCGCCCTGCGGCGGCACGTTCGCCGTCGTGCCCTCGAGAATTTTCAGCAGTGCCTGCTGCACGCCCTCGCCGGACACGTCGCGCGTGATGGAGGTGTTCTCGCTCTTGCGGGCGATCTTATCCATCTCGTCGATATAGATGATGCCGCGCTCCGCCAGCTCAACGTCGAAGTCTGCCGCCTGCAGCAGGCGCAGGAGAATGTTCTCGACATCCTCGCCGACATAGCCCGCTTCGGTGAGCGTGGTCGCATCGGCGATGGCGAACGGAACGTTCAGGATCTTGGCGAGCGTCTGCGCAAAGAGCGTTTTGCCGCAGCCCGTCGGGCCGATGAGCAGGATATTGCTCTTCTGCAGCTCCACATCGGAGTCGCCGCCGTAGAAAATGCGCTTGTAATGGTTATACACCGCCACGGACAGGGCAATCTTCGCCTCATCCTGACCGATGATATAACCGTCCATATATTCCTTGATCTCTTTCGGCGTGGGCAGATGATCGGGAACGGCCAGCTCGGAGCTGCCGGTCTCATACATCTCCTCGTGCAGGATCGTGCTGCACAGCTCCACGCATTCGTTGCAGATATAGGCATTCGGTCCGGACATGATGCGCTTGACCTGTGCCTGCGTCTTGCCGCAGAAGGAGCATCGGATGAGTTTTTCTGCCAAATTTACTTCCTCCTCTGGGCTTTAGCGCTGATAGATCACCTTATCCACAATGCCGTATTCCTTCGCCTGCTCGGCCGTGAGGAAATGGTCGCGCTCGCAGTCGCGGGCGACCTCTTCAACGGGTCTGCCGGTGTTCTTCGCCAGAATTTCATTCAGACGGCGCTTCACATCCGCGATGCGCTGGGCGTGGATCTCGATATCCGTGACCTGACCCTGCGCGCCGCCGGACGGCTGATGGATCATGATCTCCGCGTTCGGCAGGGCGAGGCGCTTGCCCTTCGTGCCGGACGACAGCAGGAACGCGCCCATGGACGCGGCCATGCCGATGCAGATCGTGGAAACATCGCACTTGATATACTGAATGGTGTCATAAATCGCAAGTCCGGCCGTTACCACGCCGCCCGGGCTGTTGATGTAGAACTGAATGTCCTTGTCGGGGTCCTGCGCCTCCAGATAGAGAAGCTGGGCGACGATCAGGCTGGCGGTCGTGTCGTTGACCTCCTCCGACAGGAAGATGATGCGGTCGTTCAGAAGGCGGGAGAAAATGTCATAGGAACGCTCTCCGCGGCTCGTCTGCTCGACGACATAGGGAACCAAACTCATAATCATGCTCCTTTCTGCGTGCATTCCCGCCGGGGTCACCGGCGGGAGTGCGGATCGCCTGCCGCAGCAGGAATCAGAAACATTCTAACCGCTCTGCAGGCGGATTATTCCTCGGAGGCAGGAGCCTCTTCGGCGGCCTCGGGGGCCTTGGGTGCAACGGCGACAGCGGAGTCGGCGATGAGACGGGCAGCCTTGCGCAGCTTGAGATCGCTCTTCAGGCCGTCGGCGTTCAGGGCCTTCTTGACGTCGTCCAGCTCCATCTTGTAGCTCTCGGCGAGCTTCTTGTACTCTTCCTCGCATTCTTCCTCGCTGACCTCGATGTTCTCAGCGGCAGCAACGGCGTCCAGCAGGACGTTCGTGCGGACAGCGGCCTGAGCGGACGGGCGCAGGCTGTTTCGGATGGCGTTCATGTCGCCGCCCATCATCTGGGCATAGGCCTGCAGGGAAGCGCCCTGGGAGCGGAGCTCATAGTCCATGCGCTCCATCTCCTGATCGAGCTCCTCGTCGATCATGCTGTCGGGGATCTCGACGGTCATGTTGGCGGCAGCCTTCTCGACGGCGGCGTTCTCGAACGCGCGGTCGATCCCGGCCTGCTTCTCGTCGCGGATGCGCTTCTCGATGTCGGCGCGCAGCTCGGCGACGGTGTCGAACTCGGAGACATCCTTGACAAACTCGTCGTCCTTCTCGGGAACGACGGTCTCCTTGACCTCATGGACCTTGACCTTGAAGACGACAGGCTTACCGGCAAGCTCCTCGGCGTGATAGTCAGCCGGGAACGTGATGTCGATGTCCTTCTCCTCACCGGCGCTCATGCCGGCGACCTGCTCCTCAAAGCCGGGGATGAAGGTGTGGGAACCGAGCTTCAGCTCGTAGTTCTCGCCCTTGCCGCCCGCAAAGGCCTTGCCGTTCTCAAAGCCCTCGAAGTCGATCACGGCGGTGTCCCCCTCCTGTGCCGGGCGGTCGACCGTGGTGATGCGGGCAACGTTCTGGGCCATGCGGTCCAGCTCGGCCTCGACCTCGGACTCCTTGACCTCGACCTCGGCCTTCTCGATCTCGAGATTCTTATATTCGCCAAGCTCAGCAACGGGATACAGATCCGTCACGATCGTCAGCGTGACGGCGCCGTCGTCAGCGATGTCCATCTTGGAAACGCTCGGGCGGCCGACGGGACGGATGTCCTGCGTCAGGACGGCATCCTTGTAGATATCCGGGAACATATCCTCGACAGCGTCCTCAAAGAAGACATGCTTGCCATAGGCAGCCTCGATGACCATACGCGGAGCATGACCCTTGCGGAAGCCGGGGATCATGATATCCTTGCGGTACTTCAGATAGGCGCGGTTCAGGGCAGGCTCCAGCTCCTCACGGGTCAGTTCCACCGTAACGGATGCGCGGGTCGCTTCTTTCTCTACGCTTTTGACATTCATTTCTAACATCCTCCTATGTGCTGCGCCGGTCGGCGCGCATTGATACCTTGATGAATCCGCACTATTTTATCAGACTATTCACAAAAAAACAAGTCGATTTTGTGAATTTTCGGTTTTTCCGCAGGAAAATTACAAGGAAAATATTCAGCGAAGCCGGATCGGGGCAAAATTCGTATAATCCGCAGCGCAGAGCCGGTAGGTCACGCCGTGGTGCACGCCCTCGATGGCAAGGCGGTGGCTGCTGCCGTGCAGGTGGCCGTAGCAGCATTCCTTCACGCCGTAGCGCTCGAGGAGCGCCAGAATTTCCGGGCATTCGTAGCCGCGGTAGCGCGGCGGATAGTGCAGGAAGCACAGCTTTTCGGGCGTATCTCCCGCCGCGCGGAGCGAGGCCTCCAGACGCAGCAGCTCCCGCTTGAAAATTTTATCGTTATGACTGCCGTCCGGCGCGTCCTCTTCAAAGAACCAGCCGCGCGTGCCGGTCAGGGCGATGCCGTTATAGAAATAGCAGTTGTTATTCAGCAGATACAGGTCCGGAAAGCCGTTTTCCTCGCAGAAGCGGTAGAATTTCGCGGCTGTCGTCCACCAGTAGTCATGATTTCCCTTGACGATGATCTTCCGCCCCGGAATGGCGGCGATCATGGCAAAATCCTCGCGCGCGCCGTTCAGGTCCAGCGCCCAGGACAGGTCCCCGAGCAGGATGGTCGTGTCCTCCGGCCCGATGACGGACAGGCCTTCGCGGAGCTTGTCCACATAGCCGACCCACGCGCCGCCGAAGACGTCCATCGGCTTGTCGCTGCCGAGGGAAAGATGCAGGTCTCCAATCGCGTAAAGGGCCATCCCTCACGCTCCTTTCATTGCAGCAGTTGCAGAAGGTTCCGGAAAAAGATCCGGTCGAGCAGGTCCGCGGGATAGCCCGCAGCCTGTAAATACGCATAAAACGAAGCCCACGAGGAGACGTCCGTAAAGCCGCGCGCCAGCTCGTCGCAGCCGTCGAGGTCGCCGCCGAGGGCCACATGGTCCTCGCCGCAGAGCGTGAGCATGTGCTCGAGATGGGCGCGCAGCGTGTCGAAATCCGCTCTCCCGCCGAGGAACGGCGGATAGAGGTTCAGGCCGACCGTGCCGCCGGTCTGCGCCAGCGCGCGCAGCTGATCGTCCGTCAGGTTCCGCGTATAGCCGCACAAAGCGCGGCAGTTGGAATGGCTGGCCAGAATGGGGGCCTGCGTGCAGTCCATGAGCTGCCAGAACGCAGCTTCGGACAGATGACTCACATCGATCCGCAGACCGAGCCGCTGCGCCTCCCGGACAAAGTCGCGCCCACGCGGCGTCAGGCCAAGCGCGGAGCCGTGCCAGCCCGCAAGCGCGTTGTCGGCATTCCACGTCAGCGTGAGCATGCAGAAGCCCTGTTCCCGCAGCCATTCGAGTCTGCCCGGGTCGCAGCCGATGACCTCGCAGCCCTCCACGGACAGCAGCGCGGCGATCCTCCCCTGCTCCGTCAGGCGCAGGGCCTCCGCACCGTTTGCGGCAAAGCCGATGCGGCTGCGGTTCTTCTCCACCTCGCGGCACAGGAGCACCAGTGGCTCCGTCAGCAGGCGCTCCGTCCCGCCGCCAGGCCGGCCGGCGTTGCTGCAGAACGCAAAGACCTGGGCATAGGCCTCCAGTCCGGCCGCCTTCTGCAGGTCGATGTGGCAGGAATTCCGTTCCAGCCCCTCCCCGCGCGTCCAGAGCTCATAGGCGGTGTCGCAGTGTCCGTCAAACAGCTTCATGAAAATGCATCCTCCAGATGCCGGATCTCCGGCCGCTTCGTCTGCGTGCCGTTCGGCGCGTAGACCTCGATGACGTCGAAGCGCGGCTGCTTCGTCTGCTCCGGGTGCTCACATAAGTACAGCTCCGCCGTGCGGCGGATGCGTTCCTGCTTGTGCCGGTCGACAAATTCCAGCGCTTCGGCAAATGCGGCGCTTTTGCGCAGCTTGACCTCGACAAAGACGAGATAGTCGCGGTTTTCCGCGATCAGGTCGATCTCGCCGAGTCGGCAGCGGTAATTCGCCGCCACGATGGTATAGTGCCTGCGGCGCAGATAGGCCGCCGCAGTCTCCTCGCCCCAGCGGCCCGTCAGATCATTCCGCATGGAGATTCTTCAGGAACGTGCGGCGATGGATGGGGCACGGACCGAATTCGCGCAGCGCGGCATAGTGCGCGCGCGTACCGTAGCCCTTGTGCGTGGCAAAGCCGTACTGCGGATATTTTTCATCCATTTCCAGCATAAAGCGGTCCCGCGTCACCTTGGCCAGAATGGACGCAGCCGCGATATTGGCGCTCAGGCTGTCGCCCTTGACGATCGTCTGCACGGGAAGGCCGAAGTCCGTCTCGCGGTTGCCGTCGATCAGGGCGATATCCGGCCGCACCCGGAGCTGGTCCATGGCGCGGCGCATCGCGAGGAACGTCGCCTGCAGGATGTTGATCTCGTCGATCTCCTGCTCGGAGGCAAACGCGATGCCGTAGGCGAGCGCCTGCTCCGTGATAATGTCATACAGCGCCTCGCGGCGCTTGGCCGTCAGCTTTTTCGAGTCGTTCAGGCCGGGAATGTCCAGCCCGCGCGGCAGGATGACTGCCGCAGCGCACACCGGTCCGGCCAGCGGGCCGCGCCCGGCCTCGTCTACGCCGCAGACCGTCTCATAACCCGCCTCCCAGCAGCGGTTTTCGTAATTCCAAAGTTCCGTCATGCCAATTCCTCATTTATCTTAAGCAATACCGCACAATTCAGCAAGTGCATTCGGCGAAAAATGTCCGGCGAAGGCCGAAGAGAATTATGCGGTCTTGCTCTTTCTTAATCATCCGGCGTGAAGCTCAGGCGCTGATGCAGGCCGTCCGCCACCACGTCGAATATGATGCTGCCGTCTTCGTTGTCCGTGCGGTCCATCGTGACGTCCTTACCGCGGCAGTATGTCCGCGCGACGGCCTCCGGGTCCGAGGTCTCCACCTCACTGACGAACACGTCGCGCATCTGGTTGTTGCTGCAGAGATTGAAGATCTCGCGGATCAGTTCGTAGCGCATGTCTCTGTCCTTTCCGGAGGGTCCTCCAGCGTAAAGCGGCCGATCTTACAGCTGCGGTATTCCTCCAGCAGCACACGCGCCATGCGCTCCGTGTCGATCTCGCCGCGCGCCAGCAGGAAGCCGCGGCGGCGGCCCGCCTCGGTCAGCAGATCATAGCCGGAGGCGTCCTCCGGCGGGTCGAGCTTATAGCGGGCGCGCATGGCCTCGGGGTAACGCGCCCAGAGCATGGCCGCCAGATGGCAGGCCAGCGTTTCCACATCCAGTACGTCGTCCTTGACCGCGCCGGTATAGGCCAGCCTGCGGCCGACCTCCTCATCGTCGAATTTCGGCCAGAGGATGCCCGGCGTGTCGAGCAGCAGAAGGCCGCTGTCCACCGTGACCCACTGCTTGCCGCGCGTGACACCGGGGCGGTTTTCCGCTTTTGCGCCCTTGCGCCCGGCGATCTGATTGATGAAAGTCGATTTTCCCACGTTCGGGATGCCGACGATCATCAGCTTCAGCGCACGGCCGGTCTGTCCCTTGTCCGCATAGCGCTGCAGCTTCTCCGCCAGCATGGCGCGGACGGCAGGCACGAAGCGGTCGATGCCGCGGCGGCTCTTGCAGTCCGTGCGCACAACGGTCATGCCCTGCGCCTGCCAGTAATTCTGCCAGACGTCCGTAGCGGCCGGATCGGCCAGATCGATGCGGTTGAGGATCATCATGCGGGGCTTCTGCCCGCAGATGGCGTCAATGTCCGGGTTCCGGCTGGAAAACGGGATGCGTGCGTCCACGATCTCGCAGACGGCGTCCACGAGCTTGAGGTCAGCCTCCATATTTCGCCGGGTCTTGGTCATGTGGCCCGGATACCACTGGATATTCATGCGGTCATCCATTGTCCAGCGCTCCGATCCGTCCAAAGTCGCGCGAAGCGCTCTCGCCGCAGCCTGGGAACAGAATGCACAGCACCTTGCCGATGACCTGTGATTCCTCGATCTGCCCAATGGAGGCATAGCGGCTGTCAGCAGAGCGGTTGCGGTTATCGCCCATCACGACGAGGCAGCCCTCGTCCACGGTCAGGGGGAAGCTCGTGCGGTCATAGTAGGGCAGCACCATCGGTTCCAAGATATAGGGCTCGTCCAGCGGCTCGCCGTCGACGTAGACCGTGCCGTAGCCGTTTCCGTCATAGAGGATATCCACGGTCTGACCCTCCGTGGCGATGACGCGCTTGACGATCGGCTCGCCGTTTTCAAAGCTCTCCTTGCGCGCGACGATGACGTCGCCCTGCTCGAGGTCGCCCATAAACAGATTGCTCAGCAGTGCCACATAGTCGCCGTCCTGCAGCGTCGGCATCATGGACGGTCCGTCCACGCCGACGAGACGGACGAAGAACACAAACACGATCGTGATCGCGGCCAGAATATAGACAAGGTCATGCAAAAGCGAGTAACAATCATAGAGCGGATTTTTCGGTTCCTTCTTCGGAGTCTGCTCCTGCAGGTCCTCCATCGGCTGCTCCGCGTCGAAATTCTCCATCAAAGTCATCCTTCCTGTCTGGCGGCAGGCCGCCATTCATTCAGGATAAATTATACACCAACTCGTTCCAGAAATAAAGCCCAAAAAACGGAGCTGCCGCAAATCCATGTGGCAGCCCCGAAATGGCGGTCGATAAAAATCAGAGATCCTTCAGCCGTGCTTCGCTCTCCTCGAGCTGACGCAGCAGGGCGGCATACTTTTCGGCCTTCTCCTGCTCTGCGCGGACAACCTGCTCCGGTGCCTTTGCGGCAAAGCCCGGATTGCCAAGCTTGGCCTGCACACCGGCAAGGCCCTTCTGGACCTTCTCCTTCTCCTTGGCGATGCGGGCAAGCTCCTTGTCCACATCCACAAGCTCCTCCATCGGCAGGAACAGCCTGGCGTCGTGCGTCACGCAGGACACCATGGAGCCATGGCCCTCCGGCTCCTCACCCAGAACGACGACGCGCTCGGCATAGGCCAGACGGGTGATGAACGGGATACCGGCAGAGAACAGGTCCTGCTTCTCCGTGACGATATAAAGCGTCGTGCGGCGCGCGGGCGGCACGTTCATCTCGGCACGGCGGTTGCGCACGGCGCGGATGGCCTGCATGATACTCTCCATGCCATCCTCCTCCGCCTGGAAGCAGAGATCCTCGCGGTACTTCGGCCATGCGGCGACGATCAGCGCCTCGCCCTCGTGCGGGATGGCCTGCCAGATCTCCTCCGTGATGAACGGCATGAACGGGTGCATCAGGCGCAGGATCTGGTCGAGCACATACAGCAGCACCTGCTGGGCAGAGCGCTTCTGAGCCTCGTCCTCGCCATAGAGGCGGGCCTTCGTCAGCTCGATATACCAGTCGCAGTAGCTGTCCCAGATGAAGTCATAGATCTTCTGGACGGCAACGCCGAGCTCATACTTGTCGAGGTTCTCCGTAACGTCGGCAATGAGCGAATTGAGCTTCGAGAGGATCCACTTGTCGGACGTCTCCAGCTCGGACAGGGCGGGCAGCTCGTTTTTGTCGATGCTGAGGTTCATCATGACATAGCGGCTGGCGTTCCAGAGCTTATTGGCAAAGTTGCGCATGGCCTCGCAGCGCTCGATATAGAAGCGCATGTCGTTGCCGGGCGAATTGGACGTGAGCATGTTCATGCGCAGGGCGTCCGAGCCGTAGCGGTCGATCATCTCGAGCGGATCGATGCCGTTGCCGAGGGACTTGGACATCTTGCGGCCCTTGTCGTCGCGGACAAGGCCGTGAATCAGCACGGTGTGGAACGGCGGGCGGCCCGTTTGCTTGCAGGCCGAGAAGATCATGCGCGCGACCCAGAAGAAGATGATGTCATAGCCCGTCACGAGCACGTCCGTCGGATAGAAGTACCGGAAGTCCTCCGCATTCGTGTCCGGCCAGCCGAGGGTCTCGAACGGCCACAGCGCCGAGGAGAACCAGGTGTCAAGCACGTCCTCATCGCGGGTGATATGCTTGCTGCCACACTTTTCGCAGCAGGTCGCATCCTCGCGGGAAACGGTCATATGGCCGCAGTCGGCGCAGTACCACGCCGGGATCTGATGGCCCCACCACAGCTGACGGGAGATGCACCAGTCGCGGACGTTCTCCATCCAGTTCGTATAAATTTTTGTGAAGCGCTCCGGCACGAACTTCGTCTCGCCGTCGTTCACGACGCGCAGCGCCTCTTCGGCCAGCGGCTTCATCTTTACGAACCACTGAGCGGAAATGATCGGCTCGACGTCGCGGTGGCAGCGGTAGCAGGTGCCGACATTGTGGTTATACGGCTCGACCTTGACGAGGTAGCCCTGCTCCTCGAGGTCGGCGACGATCTGCTTGCGCGCCTCATAGCGGTCGAGGCCCTGATATTTGCCGCCGTTCTCGTTGACGACACCCTTATCGTCGAGGACGCGGATGACCTCAAGGTTGTGGCGCAGGCCGACCTCAAAGTCGTTCGGGTCGTGAGCCGGCGTCATCTTGACGCAGCCGGTGCCGAAGTCCATTTCCTGTCTCTTATAC
>ERZ1026975.1332-NODE-1332-length-11761-cov-5.464121_pt1 | contig 11761 bp, 8 predicted proteins | sample MGYA00519561_ERZ1026975 | MGnify/ENA primary metagenome ERZ1026975 (study PRJEB26926, sample SAMN06164672) | human gut metagenome | biome: ENVO:00009003; feature: ENVO:2100002; material: ENVO:00002003 | host: Homo sapiens | place: USA | collected 2012 ... | reverse complement strand
GAGATGTCTTAGGGTCTCGTGGGCTCGGAGATGTGTATAAGAGACAGGTATTGGCCGAGGCCCCGAGCTTCCTTCTGCCATTTCTGCCGCTGAGGAAGCCCTGCCCCAGCGGGCGGACTGGCGGCTCTGCGAATATCTTCTGGCCGGGCAGGATTCGGTGCGGCGAACGCTGGCTGCCTGTGAAGAACTGTTTCTCCATCGACCCTACGGGCGGCTGGCGTCCCGGGTGTTTGGGGGAAGCTTTTCGGTAGAGACACTGAAAGAGCGGGCCGATGAATCAGACGTCCTGCCTGAAAATCTCCTGCAATGCGTCAAAAACGCTGCCCCGGCCGCGCCCCGGCTCTATCAGCAGAGCAGCGGCTTCATCCTGCCTGTCGTGGAGCTGGAAGACGAGGCTGCACATTACAGGCCCGAAGCCCTCATCATCACCCCGGAACAGACCGGCCGGCTGACCGAGTCCCAGACGGAAATGGCGCTCTTATTGCAGGGCAAAAGCTGGACGGATACAGGGGAGCATCACTTTGCGCTGGAAGCCGGGCCGCTCCGCCTGCGCCGGGCTTTCTGCGGCGTGGAGCAGGAAGGGGAGAGCTTTCTTCTCCGGGTGAACGCGCTCTCACGCAACAATGCCCTGCCTGCCGACGCCGACGCCGAAGCAGAACTGGAAGCCCTCTGTGCGGACACCGTCCGCCGCTGCTGGACGCTGGGGCTGGACATCTCCGGACTCGGTGCGCATCAGGCACTGCGTGACGGTCACTTTGCGCTCACAACAAAAAACGTCTGCCCGAAAATTCGGGCAGACGTGAAGCTCATGAACTTTTAAGAAGCCGTTTCGAAGATCACGGTGATGGTGGTACCCTCGTCCACAACGCTGTCCAGCTTGATGCGGGCGTTGTGGATGCGGGCGATGTGTTTGACGATGGCCAGACCCAGACCGGTGCCGCCGGTGGCTTTGCTGCGGCTCTTGTCCACCCGGTAGAAGCGCTCGAACACGCTGGTCTGCGCCTCTTTCGGGATACCGATGCCGTTGTCCTTCACGGTCAGGGTGCAGTGACCGTCCCGGGTGCATGCCGTGATGATCTGGACTTTTCCACCGGGGCGGTTGTAGCGGATGGCGTTGTCGCAGAGGTTCTGGCACAGCTCATCCAGCAGGCTGCGGCTGCCTGTCACAGGGGCGCTTTCGCCGAGGTAGGTCAGGGAGATATAGGAGTGCCGGGCGTTGACCTTCTGGCGCTCCACGCACTCGCGGGCCACATCCAGCAGATCGACCGTTTCCATTGCAGGCGCAGCACCCGTCTCGCTCACATTGTCGAGGTGGGAGAGCTGCAGAATATCGTTGACCAGCTGGATCATCCGGCTGGCCTCTACATGGATCTTGCGGGCAAAATCCGGCGTATCCGCGGGTTTTGCAATGCCGGTCTCGATGAGCTCTGCATAACCGGAGATGCTGGTCAGAGGCGTTTTCAGCTCGTGGCTGACATTGGCCGTGAACTCCTGCCGCATTTTCTCGTTATTTTCCCGCAGCATCCGGTCGGAGTGGATGTTCTCGGCAAAGGGGATAAGCTCCTTGTAGGGGACATTCTCCTGGATGTGGTCGAGGTCATCGGTCATCTTGAGCACAGGCTGGACGAGGCTTTTGGTCAGCAGTCCGGCAATGATGGCGGCTGCGCCCATCATCAGGAAACAGCTCAGCACGATGGCAGGCAGAGCGGCGTCATAAATCGACCAGATCGTCTCAGAGTCCTGCGCCACCCGGAGGATGTCTCCGTTCGTCAGCAGCATGGCGTAATAATAAGTCTCATAGCCCAGCGTCTGGGAGTCGCGGCAGTCGCGGCCCACACCGCTCTTCATGGCCTGCTGTATCTCGGGGCGGCTCAGATGGTTCTCCATCGGCTGGTTGGTGGCCGACTCAAAAAGCACACTGCCGTCCGAGGCGATGAGAGTGATGCGCAGCGAGCCGTCCACATAAGTTTCCAGCTGGCTGGGGTCGTCCACCTGCGCACAGCCGGCGGCCACAAGGTCAGTTTCCCGCTCAAGGGCTGTCCAGGCCTGCTCCCGGAACGCCTTGTGGAACACAAAGATGCAGAGCGCAGCGGTACACGCCAGCCCCGCAAAGCCCATCAGAAACAGCAGATAGCTTATTTTTTCTTCCATGCTGCGTGGTTTCATTGCTCGAGCTCCTCCTCGCTGTCCGTCAGCTTGTAGCCCACTTTCCGCACCGTGCAGATGTACTTTCCGGCGTCGCCCAGCTTTTTGCGCAGGGTGCGGATGTGCATATCCACGGTCCGGCTCTCCACCGAGATGTCAGTACCCCACACCACCTGCAAAATGGTCTCGCGGGTGACGACAAGGTTGGTGTTTTCCAGCAGCAGACGGAGCAGGCTGTATTCTTTGTAGGTCAGCTCCACCGGTGCGCCGCTGACGGTGACGCTGTGGCGGGCATTGTCCAGCAGGATCTCCCGGAAGCTGTAGACGTTGGGCCGCGCCTCGGGCTCTGCCCGGCGGAGGGCTGCCCGCACCCGGCTCAGGAACTCCATGATGCCGAAAGGTTTGGTGATGTAGTCGTCTGCGCCGCAGTCGAGGCCGCGCACGGTGTCCAGCTCGCTGGACTTGGCCGTTATCATGATGATGGGCAGACGCCGCAGGGAAGGGGCGGCGCGGAGCTTTTTCAGGATGGAGAAGCCGTCCTCACCGGGGAGCATCACGTCCAGAATGACCAGTTCCGGCGGCGTGGTGTGGACGGCCTGCCAGAAGGGTTCTGAGGACTCGAAGCCCACGGCCTCGTAGCCGTTGGACTGCAATGCATACTGCTCTAATTCACGGATGGCCGAATCGTCTTCTACGATATAGATCATGCCTGTTTGTCCTCCATTTCGGTGACGTTTTCGTCGGGGAAGAGATAGCGCTCACGGTAGCGGTTCAGGCGGCGCTGGAACTGCTCGCTCTCCTTGGTGGAGGCATGGCCGCTGCGCAGATCGTTGAGGTAGGCGTGGGTGTCGAAGCTGTCCTGCGCCACCTCGATCTGGGCAACTGCCACATTGCTGCAGTGGTCGCAGACGCGCTCGTAGTTGGTCAGCAGGTCTTCCAGCACGAAGCCATACTCGATGGAACAGCTGCCGGCCTGCAGGCGGGCGACGTGCCGTGCCTTGATGGCACGCACTAGCTCGTCCACGACGGTCTCCAGAGGCTCGACCTTGCTTGCCAGATGCAGGTCATCCTTGCGGAAGGCGTCGGTGGTGCGGTTCAGCACGTCCTGCACGGCGTCCTCAAGCACCTGCAGCTCTTCGCGGGCGTCGGTGGAGAAGTTGATCTCCTTGGTGTGCATCTCCTGTGCGGATTCCAGAAGGTTCACGGAATGGTCGCTGATGCGCTCGAAATCGCTGATGGTGTGGAGCAGAGTATTCACGCTCTGGCTGTCCGCATGGTTCAGCTCACGGCTGGACAGCTTGACCAGATAGGTGCCGAGGGCGTCCTCGTACTGGTCAACCTTGCTCTCCTCATCCCGGACTTTCTGGGCCAGCGTATCATCCCAGGTGTGGGTCAGGCTCATGGCCTGCATGACGCCCACACGGGCCAGCTCGGCCATGTCAGCAGTAGCAGAGTGGGCGCGGGCCACGGCCACAGCCGGGGTGTTCAGCAGACGCTCATCCAGCAGAGCAAAGCTCTCTTTTTCGGCGTCGTCGGGGATGGTGAGGATGGCCAGCTTTTCCAGACCATTTGCGAAGGGGAGAAGGATGATGGTGGCCGCGATGTTGAAGGCGGAGTGGACCACAGCAATGCCCCAGGCGGCGATGGTCTCGTTCACAAAATCAAAGTGGACCACAGCGTTCAGACCGTAGAAACCGCCCAGAAAGACCGTGACGCCGATGATGTTAAAGTAGAGGTGGACCATGGCGGCACGGCGGGCATTCTTATTTGCGCCCACAGAAGAAATCAGCGCGGTGACACAGGTACCGATATTCTGACCCATGATGATGGGGATAGCGCTGCCGTAGGTGATGACGCCGGTAGCGCTCAGCGCCTGCAGGATGCCGACGCTGGCGCTGGAACTCTGGATGATGCCGGTGACCAGTGCGCCCACCAGAACGCCGAGGATGGGATTGGAGAAGCGGACGAAGAGGTTGGTGAACCATGCCTCACCCTGCAGGGGTTCGACGGCATTGGACATGGCAGTCATGCCGGTCATCAGGATGGCAAAGCCGATGAGGATGGTGCCGATGCCCTTTTTCTTCTCATTCCTGCCCATATAGAGCAGGATGCCGATGAAGGCGAGCATGGGGCTGAAGGAGGTGGGCTTGAGCATCTGGATCCAGATGCTGTCACCCTGCAGGCCGGAAAGGCTCAGCAGCCAGCTGGTGACAGTGGTACCCACATTGCTGCCCATAATGATGCCGATGGCCTGATGCAGCTCCATGATGCCGCTGTTGACGAAGCCGACCACCATGACGGTGGTAGCACTGGAGCTCTGGATGATGGCAGTCACGCACAGACCGAGGAAGAAGCCCTTGAGGGGGTTATCCGTCAGCTTGCTCAGGATCTTCTGCAGATGGCCGCCGGCCTGTTTCTCAAGGGCTTTGCCCATGATGTCCATGCCGAACAGGAACAGAGCCAGACCGCCCAGCAGAGAAAAGACATTGAATAGAGTCATGTTTTACTCCTCGCTTGTTGAAGCTTGCGTTTGTACATCGACAGCGGCCGTAGAGGACCCGTGCAGGAGCATGTCTCAACTTTTTACACGACCTGCACTGGATTTCACCGGTCCTATCCCTGATTATGAGTATACGAGCGGAATGTAAAATCGGAAACCGGCGAAATGTAAAACTCATGTAAAGTGAACTCTATCCCTGTCTCCTATTATATGGTTTTGGCCCCCGGATGCAAGCGCTGGCGCAAAACCAGAAAAGATTCCTGAAAGAATTGTTGTTTTTGCCGCCCGTCTCGATTATAATAAGGAAGGATAAGCTGTGCTGCCTTTTGGTATGGCGGAGCACAGAGGATGCAGGAGGAAAAACGAATGGGGAATTTCGCTGTTTCGCTCAAGCGGCTGGTCGAGAAGGTCAGCCTCGAGGTCATCTATACGCCCTGCGATTTGGACAAGATCAGCGTCGAGATCGCAGAGGTCAACCGTCCCGGCCTGTTTCTGGCCGGTTACTACGATTATTTCGATAAGCTGCGCTTACAGATCATGGGCCTTGCGGAGATGAACTTTCTGGCCGGTCTTACGCCGGAAAAGCGCCGTGAGCGCCTCGACCGGCTGTTCCGCCAGCAGCCTCCGGCCGTCATCCTCTGCCGCAACGAGGAGCTGGAACCCTTCCCGGAGATGCAGGAGCTTGCAAAGCAGCACGGGGTAGCCCTGCTGCGCTCCAACGAGACGACCTGCACCATGATGGGCAGCCTCATCAGTGTGCTGAACCTTGAACTGGCTCCCCGCATCACCCGCCACGGCGTGCTGGTGGAAGTTTACGGTGAAGGCATCCTCATTCTCGGCGACAGCGGCATCGGCAAGAGCGAGCTGGCCATTGAGCTGGTCAAGCGCGGCCACCGCCTCGTCGCCGACGATGCCGTGGAGCTGCGCAAGGTCTCCAACCGTCAGATCATGGGGACTGCGCCGGAAAATATCCGCCACTTCATTGAGCTGCGCGGCATCGGCATCGTCAACGTGGCCCGCGTGTTCGGCGTGGGCGCGGTCAAGGTGAGTGAAAGCCTCGATCTCGTCGTCCAGCTGGAAGCATGGGACCCCACCAAAAACTATCAGCGCACCGGCTTGGAAAGCGAGTATTATGACATTCTGGGCGTCAACATCCCCAGCACCATCATCCCCGTTTCGCCCGGACGCAACCTCGCAGTCGTGCTGGAAACGGCGGCTATCAATAACCGCCAGAAGAAGATGGGCTATAACGCCGCCAAGGAGCTGCTCATCCGTCTGGGCCTGAACGACACGATGGACTGATTTTCTACCGATAGAGGGAGAACGAATGGAACGATTGAAACAGGCTTTGTCCGCTGCGGGCATTGCATACAAAGAAAATGAGCCGCTCAGCGCGCACTGCACTTTCCGCATCGGCGGCCCGGCAGATGTCTTTATCCTGCCGGAAAATGAGGCGCAGCTCTGCGCCGCCATCAAGCTGGCGAAGGAAGCGAATGTCAAGTATTATCTGCTGGGCAACGGCAGCAACATCCTGTTTGAGGATGCGGGCTACCGGGGAGCTGTCATCAATGTATCGGCCATGAAGAGCGCGATCGGCATTCTTGAAAACATCTGTTTCCCGGGCAAAGACCCGGCCCTGACTTACGATGCTGTCGTTGTCGGTGCGGACAAGATGCTCTCGTCGCTCTGCATGACGGCGCTGGAAAACAGCCTCACCGGTCTTGAGTTTGCCTACGGCATCCCGGGTACGGTGGGCGGTGCTGTCTACATGAACGCCGGAGCTTACGGCGGCGAGATGAAGGGCGTGCTGGTCTCCGTGCGGTATCTGACCGCAGAAGGGGAGAGCGTTGAGGTACCGGCAGAACAGCTCGACCTCAGCTACCGCCACAGCATTTTTGAAGAAAACGGCGGCTGCATCCTCTCGGCAAAGTTCCACCTCGCAAGAGGCAATGCCGCCGACATCCGCTCCAGGATGAACGAGCTGATGGCCCGCCGCAAAGACAAACAGCCTCTCGACAAGCCCAGTGCCGGCAGCACCTTCAAGCGGCCGGTGGGCGCATTCGCGGCGGCCCTCATCGACCAGTGCGGTCTGCGGGGCTACCGCCATGGCGGCGCAGCCGTCAGTGACAAGCACTGCGGCTTTGTGGTCAATCTGGGTGGAGCGACCTGTGCAGATGTGCTGGCTCTGTGCGATGAGGTGCGTGCCATCGTGAAAGAAAAGACCGGCTATGACCTCGAAAAAGAAATTCGTGTGGTGAAAGCATAAAAGAAAGAGGCGTGCAAAATGAATCTTCTCATCGTCAGCGGCCTTTCCGGTGCAGGCAAATCTGTCGCCATGAATGCGCTGGAAGACATCGGCTTTTTCTGCATTGATAACATCCCGGCGGCACTGCTGCCCAGCATCACGGCGTTTTCGAAAGCGGGTGACAACCAGCTCAAGCGGGTGGCTCTCTGTATGGACATCCGCGGCTGCCGCACGCCGGAAGAAATCGAAGTGGCTCTTTCTCAGCTGGACGCGCAGGGGATAGAATATGAGATCTTGTTCCTTGATGCCCCGGACGATGTGCTGATGCGCCGCTACAGTGAGACGCGCCGCCGCCATCCGATGAGCATTTCCGACGGCCTTTCCACCCGGGAAGCCTTCCGCAGGGAGCGCGGGATCCTGCAGCCCCTCAAAGACCGGGCAGATTATACCATCAATACCGGCCTGCTCTCGACTTCTCAGAACAAAGAGCGCATCTGCGACCTGTTCAACCAGAACGGCGGCGCGAAGAGCGCCATGCGACTGACGGTCATGTCCTTCGGCTTCAAGTTCGGCATCCCGCCGGAAGCGGACCTTGTTTTGGATGTCCGCTGTCTGCCCAACCCTTTTTATGTTCCGGAACTGAAGAATAAAACGGGTCTTGATGAAGAGGTCGTCGATTTTGTCATGAGCCACCCGGAGGCGCAGGAGCTTTTGAAGCGCTATGAATCGTTTCTGGAATATGCTCTTCCGCTCTACGTCAAGGAAGGCAAAAGCCAGCTCACCATCGCAGTGGGCTGCACCGGCGGCAAGCATCGCTCCATCACATTTGCGCGGAAGATCGCGGAATACTGCGAAAAGCTGGGCTACAAGCCCGGCATCCAGCACCGCGATTCTGTCCGTTGAAAGGATAAACATATCATGAGTTTTGCATCCCAGGCAAGGGAGGAGATCGCCCGGCGCAGTCTGCAGAAGGACTGCTGCGTCCGCGCTGCCGCCTATGGAATTGCCTGCTTCGCCAAGTACTTCGACGCCAGCGGGCTGGTGCTGCAGACGGAACAGGAGCTGACGACGCAGGTGGCTTCCCAGCTGTTTGCGCGCTGCGGCGTACAGGGCGACATCATCGAGAAGCAGCGTCCCAGCGGGGTGGTCTATGAGTTCAGCATCCGCACACCGGAGCAGGTGGCGCGGATGCACGAGCTTTTCGGTACCACCGGCACCGAGACGAGCCTGCAGATAGACCCCGGACTGATTCGCTGCCAGACCTGCGTCAGCGCGTACATCGGGGCAGCTTTTTTGTGCAGCGGCACGGTCACTGACCCGCAAAAGGAGTATAACATCGAGTTCCTCACCAGCCGCACGAACCTTGCGCGCAACTTCGAAGCCCTGCTGGCGGAGCACGAGTTTGCGCCCCACCGCACCCGCCGCAACGGCGTGAACCTTGTTTATGTCAAGAGCTGCGACAATGTGGAGCGCATCCTTTCCTTTATGGGAGCGGCGGAGGCATCGGCCCAGCTCAGCGCTCAGAAGGCTGTCAAGCAGATGCGCAACCAAATCAACCGCCACACAAACTGCGATACCGCAAACCTGGGCAAGACGGCCCGTGCCAACGCCCAGACGCTCAAAGCCATCCGCTTTCTGGAAGCGCAGGGGGCGCTGAAAATGCTGCCCGAGGCGCTGCGGCAGGCAGCAGCCCAGCGGCTGGAATATCCTGATTTATCGCTGACGGCGCTCTGCGGATGCTTTGACCCGCCCATGAGCAAATCGGGCCTTTCTCACCGGATGAAAAAGCTGGAAGCGCTGGCCGACGCCCTGCGTCAGCGGCTCGAAGAACACACTGAAACAGAGGAGGCAGGAGCATGAGCGATGTAACCGAGGGGAACCGTCAGGGGAGAGACTTCGTTCATCTCCACCTCCATACCGAATACAGCCTGCTGGACGGTGCCTGCCGTATCGACCAGCTTATGGACCGCGTCAAGGAGTGTGGCCAGAATGCCATCGCCATCACGGACCACGGCGTCATGTACGGCTGTGTCCAGTTCTATAAGGCCGCAAAAAAGGCAGGCATCAAGCCCATCATCGGCTGTGAGGTCTATGTGGCCACCCGCACCCGCTTCGATAAAGTCAACAAAATCGACGGCAACAACCATCTTATCCTGCTCTGCAAGAATGAGACCGGCTATAAGAACCTCATCAAGATGGTGTCCGCTGCCTTCGTGGAGGGCTTTTATTCCAAGCCTCGTGTAGACAAGCAGCTTCTTGAGCAGTATCATGAGGGGCTTATCTGTCTGTCTGCCTGCCTCGCAGGCGAGATCCCGCAAGCCATTCTGGCGGGAGACTACGAGAGGGCAAAAGCCACGGCCCTGTGGTATCAGGAGCTGTTCGGCAAGGGCAATTACTACATCGAACTGCAGGACCACGGCCTCGAAGAGGATACGATCGTCCTGCCTCAGCTCATCAAACTGGCGCGGGAGACCGGCATCCCGATGGCGGCCACCAACGACTCCCACTATCTGCGGAAGGATGACGCCAAGATGCAGAGCATCCTGCTCTGCATCCAGACCGGCAAGACCATTCAGGACGCCGACCGGATGGAGTTCCAGACCGATGAATTCTACGTCAAAACGACGGATGAAATGTATGAGTTGTTCGCAATGGTGCCGGAAGCCTGTGCCAACACCCAGAAAATTGCGGACCAGTGCAATTTCGACTTCGACTTTGGACACACCAAAATTCCATATTACAAAGCCCCGAACGGGATGGACAATCAGGAGTTTTTCGAGAAGCTCTGCTGGGACGGCCTCGAGCGCCGCTACGGCTCGGATGTCCCACAGTCCAATAAGGACCGCCTGACCTATGAGATCGGCGTGGTCAAGTCGATGGGCTATACCAACTACTACCTCATTGTCTGGGATTATATCAACTACGCCAAGAGTCAGGGCATTCCGGTAGGCCCGGGCCGTGGCTCGGGCGCGGGCAGCATCGCGGCTTACTGTGTAGGCATCACCGACATCGACCCCATCCGCTACAACCTCATCTTCGAGCGATTCCTGAACCCCGAGCGCGTCAGCATGCCCGATTTTGATGTCGATTTCTGCTACGAGCGCCGTCAGGAGGTCATCGACTACGTCAACCGGAAGTACGGCGCAGACCATGTAGCCCAGATCGTCACCTTCGGCACCATGGCCGCCCGCAACGCCATCCGCGATGTGGGCCGCGTGATGGGTATGCCCTATCAGAGCGTGGATGTGGTGGCAAAGCAGGTGCCGATGGAGCTGAAAATGACGCTGAAACGCGCCTTGGAGGTCTCGCCGGAGCTGAAGCGGATGTACGACAGCGACCCGCAGGTCACAGAACTTATCGACACTGCGCTGAAGGTTGAAGGAATGCCCCGCCACGCCTCCACCCATGCGGCCGGCGTCGTCATTACCCCGGAACCGACAGACTATTATCTGCCCCTGGCCACCAACGACGGCCTGCCTGTCACCCAGTTCAATATGACCGAGATCGAAGAGCTGGGTCTGCTGAAAATGGACTTCCTCGGCCTGCGTACCCTGACGGTCATCCGGGACGCGGAGGCGGCCGTCCAGAAAAAAGACCCGTCCTTCTCCATCCAGAAGCTGGATTATGACGATGCAGCGACTTATAAGATGCTGGGTCAGGGTGAAACAGAGGGCGTGTTCCAGCTCGAATCCTCGGGCATGAAACAGGTCCTCGTGGGTCTGCAGCCGCAGAACCTTGAAGATGTCATCGCTCTTATCAGTCTTTACCGCCCCGGCCCGATGGACTCCATCCCGACCTACCTGCGCAATCGCCACGAGCCGGATAAGATCAGCTACAAGACCCCTCAGCTGGCCCATATCCTCGACGTCACCAACGGCTGCATCGTCTATCAGGAACAGGTCATGCAGATATTCCGTGAGTTGGCCGGTTTCTCGTTCGGACAGGCAGATAACGTCCGCCGTGCCATGAGTAAAAAGAAGCACGCGGTGATGGAGGCAGAACGCGAGCATTTTGTCCATGGCTGCACCGAGCCGGGCCACGAATGCCCGGGCTGTGTCGCCAATGGCATCTCCGAGGAAGTCGCCAACGAGATCTACGATGAAATGTCGAGTTTTGCGTCCTACGCCTTCAATAAAAGCCATGCTGCCTGCTACGCTTACGTCGCATTCCAGACGGCTTATCTCAAGTGTCATTACCCCAGCGAGTTTATGGCTGCATTGCTCACCAGTGTGCTTGACAATACCGACAAAGTCATCGAGTATTCGGGCGAGTGCGCCCGCCTGGGCCTCAAGGTGCTTCCGCCGGACGTCAATATCTCGAACGGCGGCTTCACGGCGGACAACGGCAAGATCCGTTTCGGCCTGAATGCGGTCAAGAATGTGGGCCGCAACCTCATTGAGCGAGTCGTGGAAGAGAGACAAGAGGAGCCTTATTCGAGCCTCTATGACTTCTGTAAGCGGATGCACGGCACTGAGCTGAACCGCCGGGCCGTGGAATGCCTTATCAAGGCGGGTGCCTTCGACAGTATGGGCGTCAACCGCCACAGCCTTGTGGAAGCCGTGGACGGCATCATCAAGAGCGTGGAGAGCGACTCCCGCCGCAATCTCGAGGGACAGCTGGACCTGTTCTCGGTGATGAGCGGAGAATCTCAGACTGCAGACACCGACAGCTACGAGATAAAGCCCTTCCCGGAGTACAGCCACACCGAACTGCTCCAGCAGGAGAAAGAGGTCAGCGGCCTCTATCTGTCCGGCCACCCGCTGGACGCCTATCGGGAACAGTCGGCACGCTTTGCGTCCAACAGCATCAAGGAGCTCACCGGCGAGGACGCTCACAAGCTGGACTGTCTCTTATACACATCTGACGCTGCC
>ERZ1026975.1321-NODE-1321-length-11833-cov-6.381134_pt1 | contig 11833 bp, 9 predicted proteins | sample MGYA00519561_ERZ1026975 | MGnify/ENA primary metagenome ERZ1026975 (study PRJEB26926, sample SAMN06164672) | human gut metagenome | biome: ENVO:00009003; feature: ENVO:2100002; material: ENVO:00002003 | host: Homo sapiens | place: USA | collected 2012 ... | reverse complement strand
ACAGCAGGGCGCCGAGGAAATAGTAGCTGGCGCGCATCTGGCGGGACAGGTCGTCCGGGACGTTGGTGCCGGTCAGATGGGTGGTGTCGATTTCGTAGGTGTTGCGGTTGATCATTTTGATCTGTGCGCCCAGAACGCTGAGGATCTTCAGGCTCACCGCCACATCACTGATATCCGGCAGATTCTCGATCACACAGACATCCGCTGCCAGAATGGTTGCAGGCAGGACGCCCACCGCCGCATTTTTGGCACCCGAAATGGTAACTTCGCCGTGCAGGGGCTTGCCGCCCGTAATAACAAATTTCTCCAATTTTATGATCTCCTTGTCGGAGGCCCGCAGCCGCAGGCCTGTTAAGGTTCCTGAAAGCATTTTCCATAAAAGCTGCCTGATGTGCATGGGCCATAAGGCCGTACACGTACAGCTATCTTATTATACACAACTTTCACAAAAAAGCAAAGCCCCGTTTGGTGTTGTTTTATTATTTTCTGTTTTGCCCATTTTCGCGCAGGATATTCCAAAATTTTGATTTCTTTTTCAGGTATTTTACAAAAACCAGATACATTGCTGTTGCGCTTTCTTTACCAGATGTGGTCTTCGCACCGAGTCTCAGTGATCCAGCCCAGCTGATAGGCAGCCACCAGCTGCTTGAGGTCGTGCACACGCTCCCGCAGCACCTCGCCCTCGTCGGTGTCCTCCACGAGAATGCGATGATTTTCGGTTTCCAGAATGTTTTTCTGGGAAATGATATCCAGATTATCCTTCACCGCTTTCTCGGCACTTTCAAAGGGCTGATGGGTGCGCAGGGACATGGTGCGGCTGGAATACACCAGCGTGTAGCCCGCAATGCCGGTCTTTTCGTGGTAGGCACGGCAGAAACCGCCGTCGATCACCACCAGCCGTCCGCCGCCCTTGATGGGGCTTTCGCCGTTCTTTTCCCGCACCGGCACGTGGCCGTTGACGATGTGGCTGGCACCGGGCAGGCCAAACTCGGCCAGAATGCGGCGGCAGACGGCCTCATCGTTATACCATGTATAATAGGGGTCCTTCACCTCGGTGTGGGTGGAAGCGTCCTCTACATAGAGCCGCTCGAAGGTGGTCATGGCACTGCGGCCAAACAGCGGCGAAAGCTTGCCGCACCACAGATACCACAAAAAATCCTGTCCACTCTGGCGGGCAGCGCTGCCTTCCGGTGCATAGTAGCCCCGGCGGGCGCGGGCATCACAGTAGTCCATCAGTGCGCGGCCGGAGTAGTAGCGGCCCTCAAAGCGCTCCATGGCAAAGGTGCCGCGGCTGGTCATGGGCACAGCGCCATGGTAGAGCAGGTTGCCGTTCTCAATGTGGTACACGCTGCCCTTTGCATAGAGAAATTCCACATGCTGCTGCAGTTTTTCGCTCTGGCGGAAGGACTGCACCAGCTTGCGCAGCACCAGCTGTTCATCCGGGTGCAGTGCGGCCGGGTCGGCGGGGTCCACCGTGGGGAATGAGGTATCCCGCAGCGGATACTCCTTTTCGCCGATCTTTACCGTGTGCTTTTCCCAGTCGATGCGGCGCAGATAATCTCGCTCCTGCATCTGGAAGTCCGGGTTGCGGTCAATGACATGGCACTCCAGCTTGAACATCAGAATGCTGATGGCCTTGTGCATCACGGCACAGCGGTGCAGCATTCCCCTGGTGTAGGGGCCGCGGGCCGCATCGGTATGAGGCATCCAGATGGAAAGATCATCATTGCCGTAGAACTGCTCGGCCATGCGCTGCAGATGGCGCAGGTTGATGCCGTAGCAGTCCTCCAGCATTCCGTGGTTATGATAAGCCAGCGTGGTCTTGAGCACCGTGCAGATGCAGATGGGGCTGCCCGCAGCGGCACCCATCCATACTACATCGTGGTTGCCCCACTGGATATCCACATTGTGGTGGCGCATGAGCAGATCGAGGATGATATCCGGGCGTGGGCCGCGGTCGAACAGGTCGCCCACGATGTGCAGCTTGTCCACTGCCAGATGCTTGATCAGCTCGCACAGCCGCACGATAAAGTGGTCGGCGCGGCCATTTTCAATGATGCTGCCCACGATCTGGCCGTAGTACAGATCCTTGTCGTGATCCTCAAAATGGGCGTGGAGCAGCTCGTCCAGAATGTAGCCGCAGCTGGCAGGCAGGCATCTGCGCACATGGTCGCGGGTATGCTTGGAGGACACCAGACGGCAGATATCAATGAGCCTCAGCAGCGTTTCGGTGTACCACTGGTCCAGCGCTTCCTCGCTGGTACAGCGTGCCTTGAGCTGGGGCAGCTTTTCGTTTGGGTAATAGATCAGCGTTGCAAGCTCGGCGCGGGTATTCTTCGGCACGGTATCGCCCAGCACCTGATCTACTTTTTCGCGAATGACACCGGAAGCGGAATTCAGAATATGCACAAAAGCTTCATTCTCGCCGTGCAGGTCGCTCATGAAGTGCTCGGTACCCTTGGGCAGCTTGAGCAGTGCCTGCGTGCTGATGATCTCGCTGGCTGCCGCCGCCTGCGAAGGATAATCCCGCGAGAGCAGGGTCAGGTACTTGAGATTATCGCGGATCTCATCGGTTTCGGTGCGCATGGTCTCCTCCATCACAACGTTCTCTCCGCCGCAGTCCGCCACACGGACCTTGCAAAGATGTTGCTTTCCATATGTATTATTTTTTCCTTATCTTATAGTATAGCACGTCCGGGGCGAAAAGTGGTATACTGGGGCTGACAAACTTTCAGCAAAGGACTTTGGATATTATGCCGAAAAGCGATTTCGTCTCCGTTCCCTCTTCCTGCACCCTCTGCCCGCGCCGGTGCGGGGCCGACCGTGCTGCCGGACGCACCGGTTTCTGCGGCGCGGGCGGCACCTTAAAAGCAGCCCGCGCTGCCCTGCACTACTGGGAGGAGCCATGCATCAGCGGCACAAAGGGCAGCGGCACGGTGTTCTTTTCCGGCTGCACCCTCAAATGCTGCTTCTGCCAGAACTATCCCATCAGCGCCGAGGGCCTTGGCAAGGAGATCAGCGTGGAACATCTGGCAGAGATTTTCCTGAATCTGCAGGAGCAGGGTGCCAACAACATCAATCTGGTCACGCCCGGCCAGTGGCGGCCCTGGATCATTGCCGCGCTGGATATTGCCCGGGCTAAGGGCCTGCATCTGCCCATCGTATGCAACACCGGCGGCTACGAAACGGTGGAAAGCGTGGAAGCATGGCGCGGATACATCGACATCTGGCTGGCCGACCTGAAATACGTCTCCTCCGCCCTCTCGGCAGAGCTTTCCTCTGCACCGGACTATTTTGCGCAGGCAAAGCCCGCCATTGAAGCCATGATGGCACAGGCCGGGCACCCGGTGTTCAATGCAGAGGGCATCCTGCAAAAGGGGGTCATTCTGCGGCACCTTGCCCTGCCCGGCCATGTTGACGACAGCTTTGCAGTGCTTGACCAGATGGCCGCGTGGAACGATGCAGACCCCGAGTGCTTCATCCCCAGCGTCATGAGCCAGTACACACCGTTTTACAAAGCCGCAGAGCACGGCATCGGACGGCGCATTACCACCTATGAATACCGCCGGGTGGTCAACTATGCCATGGACAAGGGACTGGCGCAGGGCTACATGCAGCAGAAGAGCAGCGCAAAGGAAGAGTATACGCCTTCTTTCGATTTGACAGGGGTATGAATTCGTCAAATCTCCCAAAAAAGGCTGATTATTTTCTCTTGCATCCCCGCGGAAATGCTTGCAATCCCATCCGGGCCGGATTATAATGGATACAACGATGTGTTAACAGAACTCTGATGAGCTGTAAATATCAGGAGGAGCGTTATGGAACATTTCAACCCGATCCTTGGCAACGATACCACCGGCCAGAAATTCATCACCTGCGGTGAGATCATGCTGCGCCTGACCCCGCCGAACTACGAGAAGATCCGTATGGCATCCGGCTTTGAGGCCAGCTACGGCGGCAGCGAGGCCAACATTGCACTGGCACTGGCTAACCTTGGTGTGGACAGCACCTTCTTCAGCGTGGTGCCCAACAACAGTCTGGGCAAGAGCGCCGTGCGCTGGCTGCGTTCCAACGACGTGCACTGCACCCCTATGATCCTGACCGAGCCGAACGAGACTCCTTCCAACCGTCTGGGCACTTATTATCTGGAGACCGGCTACGGCATCCGCCCGTCCAAGGTCATCTATGACCGCAAGCACAGTGCCATTACCGAGTACGATTTCTCGCAGGTGGATCTGGATGCTTTGCTGGACGGCTACGACTGGCTGCACCTGAGCGGCATCACCCCGGCACTGGCACCCAACTGCCGCACCCTCATTCTGGATATGCTCAAGGTCGCCAAAAACAAGGGCCTGACCGTCAGCTTCGACGGCAATTTCCGCTCCACCCTGTGGAGCTGGGAAGAAGCCCGCGATTTCTGCACCGAGTGCCTGCCCTATGTGGATGTGCTGCTTGGCATTGAGCCGTACCACCTGTGGAAGGATGAGAGCGACCACTCCAAGGGCGACTGGAAGGACGGCGTTCCTCTGCAGCCCAGCTATGAGCAGCAGGACGAGATTTTCCAGCACTTCATCGAGCGGTATCCCAACCTCAAGTGCATTGCCCGCCATGTGCGTTATGCGCACAGCGGCAGCGAGAACAGCCTGAAGGCCTTCATGTGGTACGACGGCCACACCTTCGAGAGCAAGCTGTTCACCTTTAATATCCTTGACCGCGTGGGCGGCGGCGATGCCTTTGCCAGCGGCCTGATCTACGCCATGCTGCACAACTACAGAGCCATGGATATGATCAACTTTGCGGTGGCAAGCAGTGCCATCAAGCACACCATCCACGGTGATGCCAACATCACCGATGATGTGAGCACTATCCGCAACCTGATGAACATGAACTACGATATCAAGCGGTAAGTTTTATCGCCGTACAGAGAACGCCCGCCGGGTCTCCCCGGCGGGCGTTGCCTTTTCTATCAGATATACCGCCCGGTGATGCTCTCCGGGTTCTGTCTTACCTGTTCCGGCGTACCTGCCGCCACGATGCGTCCGCCGGCATCGCCACCGCCCGGCCCCATATCCACAAGGTAATCCGCATTGCGGATCACATCCAGATCATGCTCAATGACCACCACGGTGGCACCGTTCCCGATCAGCTTCTGGAACACGCCCAGCAGGGTCTGTACATCCAGCGGATGCAGGCCGATGGTGGGTTCATCGAACACGAACACACTGTCTGCCTGCCCCTTGCCCATCTCGCTGGCAAGCTTCAGCCGCTGGGCTTCGCCGCCGGAAAGGCTGGGTGTCTCCTCGCCAAGGGTCAGGTAGCCAAGGCCCAATTCTTTCAGTACCTGCAGGCGCTGGCGCACAAGCTTGCAGTCCGCACAGGCTTCCAATGCAGTGGACACATCCATGTCCATCAGGTCGGCCATGGAGACTGGTTCGCCGTTCGCCGTGAGCAGCTTCACTGCCGCCGCTTCCCGGCTGTAACGCGAACCGCCGCAGTCCGGGCAGGGCACTTCTACGTCCGGCAAAAACTGCACATCCAAACTGATGACGCCGGTGCCGTCACAGGTGGGGCACCGCAGCTTACCGGTGTTGTAGGAGAAATCGCCCGCCTTATAGCCGTGGTCTTTGGCATCCTGCGTTTTGGCAAACAGCTTGCGCAGCTCATCGTGCACATTGGCATAGGTGGCCACGGTGGAGCGCACATTGATACCGATGGGCGTTGCATCGATCAGCTTCACCTGCGCGATTTCCTCGGCCTCCACGCTTTTCACATGCGCTGGCAGGGCTGTGCCATTCACCTTTGCCTGCAAGGCCGGGACCAGGCTTTCCAAAATCAGGGTGGTCTTGCCGCTGCCGGACACACCCGTAACCACGGTCAGCCGCCCCTTGGGCAGTTCCAGTTCCAGCGGCTTCACAGTATGGATGGCCGAGGTTTCCAGATGGATGCGGCCCTGTGCAAACAGCTCATTTTCCGGCACATGAGGCCGGGCGTTCACCCCCGCCCTGCCTGCAAGAAACGGGCCGATCTGAGAAGCCGCGTTCTGTTCAATTTCCGGAATGCTGCCCTGCGCGATCACATGTCCACCCTTTGCACCGGCTTCCGGCCCCATCTCGATCAGCCAGTCAGCTTCCTTTAAAATTTGGGTATCGTGATCCACCAGCACCACCGAGTTGCCGTCGGCCACAAGGTCGTGCATCACATCGGTCAGGCCTTCAATGTTAGAAGGATGCAGGCCGATGGACGGCTCGTCCAGCACATAGAGCACACCGGTGGTACGGTTGCGCACCGCGCGGGCCAGCTGCATCCGCTGGCGCTCACCGGTGGAAAGAGTGGAAGCGGAGCGGTCCAGCGTCAGGTAGCCAAGGCCCAGCGAGAGCAGCCGTGCCGCTGCCGTCTGGAAGGATTCGCAGATATTGCGGGCCATGGGCCGCATCTCTTCTGGCAGACTGTCCGGTACACCCGCCACCCAATCGGTAAGCTGCACAAGAGTCATCTGACAAGCCTTGTCCAGCGTGATGCCCCGCAGCTTTGGGGTACGAGCCGCATTACACAGCCGGGTGCCGCCGCAGTCCGGGCAGATGCCTTGCCGCAGGAACTTTTCCACCCGCTTCATGCCCTTTTCATCCTTGACCTTGGAGAGGGCGTTCTCCACGGTATAGGTGGCATTGAAATAGGTAAAATCCAGCTCCCCGGCCTGATTGGAATTTTTGTTATGATAAAAAATGTGCTTTTTCTCCGCCGGGCCATGGAAAACGATATCCTTTTCCCGGTCGGTCAGGTCGCGGAAGGGCACATCGGTGCGCACGCCCATCTCCCGGCAGATATCCACCATCAGCGACCACATCAGGCTCTTCCACGGGGCCACGGCACCTTCGTCGATCGTAAGAGAATCGTCCGGCACAAGGGTGCTCTCGTCCACGGTCATCACCATGCCGGTACCGCTGCAGGTGCGACAGGCACCCTGACTGTTGAAGGCAAATTCTTCAGCGGAAAGCGCGCGCACGCTGGCACCGCACTGCGGGCAGAGCAGCGGCTTTTCTGCCGCCACGGCAAGGCTGGGTTCCAGCCAGTGGCCGCACTGCGGGCAGGGATAGCTGGAAAGACGGGAGAACATCAGGCGCAGACTGTTCAGCAGTTCCGTGCCGGTACCAAAGGTGCTGCGGATGCCCGGCACAGCGGGCCGCTGATGCAGTGCCAGTGCAGCCGGAACATACAGCACTTCGTCCACCGATGCCTTTGCCGCCTGCGTCATGCGGCGGCGCGTATAGGTGGAAAGTGCGTCCAGATACCGGCGGGAGCCTTCGGCGTAAAGCACGCCCAGCGCAAGGCTGGACTTGCCCGAACCGGACATACCCGCCACACCCACGATTTTGCCCAGCGGCACATCCACATTCACGTTTTTCAGGTTGTGCACCCGCGCGCCGCGGATCCTGATATGGTCGACCATCTTCTCTCCCCCCTGCCGTCACTGCTTCTTTTTTAAATAGTATCCAATGCCAATGGCATCTGCCAGCGCCCAGCCGATGGGCACGCTGAGCCAGATGCCAATAACGCCCAGCGGCGTGGCCGAAAGCAGATAGTCCAGCATCAGCGGCAGAGCAAACAGCAAAATGCTGCCGGTGATGGGGCCTTTGGTCAAACTACGCTGCATTGTTTCCGATTCTCCTTTTTATAACGCTGTTTTAGCCGGTGCACTGGCCCTGCCGCCGTCCCGCCTTGAAAGAGACTGCTCTCTTCCTGCAAACTTCTGACGGTACTCTCTGGGCGTGCAGTGCTTGATCTCCCGGAAGGTCTTTGTAAAGTAGCTGGTATCCGAAAAGCCGCAGTCGGCACCGATCTCGCCGATCTTCATGCTGGTGGAAAGCAGCAGCTCGGCGGCCTTTTCAATGCGGTACTGCTTGACATACTGGATGGGTGTGATCCCCAGCAGCTGCCGGAAGCTGCGCAGGCAGGCGCTCTCACTCAGGGCCACGCAGTCGGAAATGCGCTCCACGTTCAGTTCCTCAGCATAATGCTCTTCCACAAAACGCAGCATCTGTTTCATGCGCTGGGCCGCGATCTGCTCCTGCTGAGAGACCTTTGTTTTTCCCCCCTCGCACTGCATTCCCAGCAGATGCACCGCCGCCGAAAGATGGTACCGCGCCTGATTCTCATAGTCAAAGACCTCTTGGGCCACTGCGTCCCAGACTTCCCGCAAATGGCAGAGCACGGCCTTCTGCCCGTCGTCTGCCTCGTTCAGCAGAAAGAACGCCGGTGCTCCCGGCTGAAGCAGCGGGTGTACGAGCTTTTGCCAGAAGATGGTATCCATACCGCCGATCAGGCGCGGATGGAATACCCCGGAATGCAGCAGGGCATCCCCGGTCTCAGCCTGCTCCACCGCATGGAACACTCCGGAATTGACAAACACGCCCTGCCCGGTCTGCAAAACCAGCCGGGCTTTGCTCACGTCCACCGCCAGCGGGCCTTTTACGGCAAGGATGTATTCAAACTCTTCATGCCAATGCCATGCTACCGAGTAGCTTTTGAGGTCCTCTTCATAGCAGGCAATCGGAAACAGTGCGCTGCCGTGCTGCACCAGTTCCCTGCCCTCGTCATCCGCCACAACATCCGGCAGGCAGTTGAGCCCGCCCGTTGCTGCACAGCTGGTCTGAAATGCCACGATCAGCCATCTCCTTTCCGTCAAGGTGCACATCCGCATCCGCGCCGGTTTTGTTGTATCAATCGGGCGTTTTTATCCTAATATTCCGCTCCGATGTGTGATATTATTACATCAGCAAAGTATAAGATGCATTGCAAGTATAACACGCTTCCCGGAGGAACTCAAGATTTATGGTACAGCTTCTGCTTCCGATCATTTACATCTCGTTCATCAGTCTGGGCCTGCCGGATTCCCTGCTGGGGTCGGCGTGGCCCTCCATGTATCCGGTGCTCGGTGTGCCGGTGTCCTATGCGGGGCTGATCTCCATGATCATCTCCTTTGGCACCATTGTTTCCAGCCTGAACAGCGACCGGCTCACCCGTGCGCTGGGTACCGGAAAAGTGACCGCCCTCAGTGTGGCCATGACAGCTGCCGCGCTGTTCGGCTTTTCGGTCTCCACACAGTTCTGGATGCTCTGCCTGTGGGCCGTGCCCTATGGGCTGGGTGCAGGCAGCGTGGACGCGGCCCTGAACAACTATGTTGCCTTACATTATAAAAGCCGCCATATGAGCTGGCTGCACTGCATGTGGGGCATCGGCACCATGATCAGCCCCATGGTCATGGGCCGGGTGCTGGCAGGCGGCGGGCCGTGGACATCCGGCTACCGGTACATTGCCCTGTTCCAGATCCTGCTGAGCGCAGTGCTCTTTTTCAGTTTGCCGCTATGGCAGAGCCGTACTGCAGGCACCGACACCGAAACTGCTTCGACGCAGGCGTTGAGCCTTGGACAGGTATTCCGTCTGCCGGGTGCCAGAGAGGTGATGCTGTGCTTCTTCTGCTACTGTGCATTGGAGACCACGGCCGGTCTATGGGCCAGCAGCTACCTCACGCTGACGAAAGGCGTTGCCGCCGGCACTGCCGCCAGCTTTGCCAGCCTGTTCTACATCGGCATCACTGCCGGGCGCGCCGCCTGCGGCTTTTTGACCCTGAAATTCAACGATACGCAGATGATCCGCATGGGTCAGTGCATTCTGGCCGCAGGGGTGCTGGCTCTGCTGTTGCCCGGGCCGCAGATCCTTGCCCTGAACGGTCTTGTTCTGGTAGGGCTGGGCTGTGCGCCCATCTATCCCAGTATCATCCACTCCACGCCGGAACACTTCGGCGCGGACAGATCGCAGGCGGTCATCGGCATCCAGATGGCAAGCGCCTATTTGGGCAATCTGGCCATGCCGCCGCTGTTCGGCCTGCTGGCAAACAACATCACTCCGGCACTGTTCCCTTTTTACCTGCTGGCACTGCTGGTGCTCATGGTATTCATGCACGAACAGCTGGTGCGCAAAACAAGCCGCTGCTAATTCTGCCATTCTCCTATTTCATATACAGCAAAAGGCTCCCTGTCCGGTCTCGGGCGGGGAGCCTGCTGTTTTAAAGGAGTTATTTACAGGATGCACCGGCTGATGGCGTTGGCGACCGCAAACAGTTCCTGCTGGCCGATAAAGCCGAACTTTGCCTCGTGTGCGTCCGCAAAGCAGACGGTCAGCTGCGATGCCTGCACCGGGTCGCCAAAGCCTGCCGTCTGGATCCCGAAGTGCAGCACCTTGCGGTACGGCAGCACAAAGATCTGCTGCCGGGTTCCGGTAACGCCCTGCATATCCACCATGATGATGCGGTGGGTGGTAAAGATCACCTGATCGCGCACCGTCTTGTAGGCACCCACGATGCTCTCACCGTCCAGCAGCAGCGCGCGGGCATTTTTGCAGATGTCCTTTTCCTGAAGGCGGATGAGGTTTTCCATTGGCTTATCACGGAATTCCATGGTTTTGTCCCCTTTCCTGCGTGGTTTTCTGCCCTTATTGTAGCATTCCTGCAGGCGGTTTACAAGATGTGCTCTCGCCTTTTGGGCCGGGCTGTGCTATACTGTATGCCAAAGAGATTCTTATAAAAACGAGGTAACTCCCATGGAGATCATCATTCATCAGGCCATTCTGCACGTGCTGGACACCACCATGGATGCGCCTGTACTCAGCGGCAGCGGCATGGAAATGACCGCCGAAAAGACCGCCTATTTCCAGTACCACATCGAAAAGCTGCTTGCCAGCGACGATATCCGCCAGTGCCGCCCGCTGCCGGATTCCGCCTTTAAAAACGAGCTGGAGCACAACCACGATTTTGTGGACCTCTCCTGCCGCATCGCGGGCGTTCTGTTCGACTACATGCACGCGCACACCACCATTCCGGGGGCAGACCTTGCCGTGGTGGATTTTACCCGCGATGGTGAGCCGTGGCTGGGCATTCTGAAGCTGAACTACAAAAACGGCTACACCCACTACACCGAGAATGTGGAGGGTGCCCCGGTGAACTCCATCATACAGCAGCGGGCCTGCCTGCCCAGCCAGAGCGGCAAGGTGGAGGAAGGTGCCCTTGTCAACCTGACCGATTACTCCATGAAGCTGCTGGAAAAAAAGTTCGACATCGACGGCCACAAGGATTTTTACCTTTCCACGGTAGTGTTCCAGTACACCACCGCCCAGCCAGAAAAGAAAAAGCTGCAGGCCATTCAGGAAGCCGCCGTGCAGGCCGTGCAGGAAAACTACGCAGATCAGCCCCACGTAGAGGCTCAGGTCGCGATGCTGATCGCCAATCAGGCCGCAGACAACGACAATCAGGTATCCATCCAGCAGGTGCGTCAGCAGTTGGAAGAGGAATATCCCCTTGCCGCCGTGCCCTTTGATGATTATGTGGAAAAGAGTGATGTGCTGGAAGCGCCTGAGCAGCCCGTGACCGTGACCCCTGCGCGCATCCGCCGCATGGAGAGCCGCAGCATCCACACCGCCAACGGCATTGAGGTGAAGATTCCCACCGAACTGCTCAACTCGGACAACGAGGTGGAATTTCTGCACAGCGACGACGGCAGCATTTCGCTGCTCATTAAAAATGTGATCCTGTAAGAAACGATTTAAAATTGTCTCCGCGCACGGATTGCGCTCCGACAATATCAGCGGAATCATTATTTTCATATTTGCAAAAGCCGAAAAATCTGCGGATTTTCCGGCTTTTCTTTTTTCACAGGAAGGAGCCGTAACGGGAAACAACAAAAAAAGCCATCGTTTTTGCATTTCTGCATCAACGATGGCTTCGTATTGGAGCGGCCGACGAGGCTCGAACTCGCTACCTCCACCTTGGCAAGGTGGCGCT
>ERZ1026975.1316-NODE-1316-length-11871-cov-6.683311_pt1 | contig 11871 bp, 6 predicted proteins | sample MGYA00519561_ERZ1026975 | MGnify/ENA primary metagenome ERZ1026975 (study PRJEB26926, sample SAMN06164672) | human gut metagenome | biome: ENVO:00009003; feature: ENVO:2100002; material: ENVO:00002003 | host: Homo sapiens | place: USA | collected 2012 ... | reverse complement strand
CATTCTGAAATATCCGCTTGCTGCGGATAAGGCGATGAAACGATTCAGGGACAATGATACTTCCCTATGGGGCTGGCGGAGTACCCGGCAGAGGTGAGATTCCTATGAGTTCGGTCAGCAGCCGAACGCCTGTTGATTTCCTTTTCTGCATTTTGGGTTCGAGGAAAAATGAAATGCAGCGACGAAAGCCCCAAAAGGTATTTTGAGGCTTTCGTGGATCAGAAATGATTCAAATAAAGAGAAAGGAGGAAAACCCCATGGAAAACTGTAAGGTGATCGCCATCACGAATCAGAAGGGCGGCGTTGGCAAAACGACGACCACAGTTAATCTCGGTGTGGGACTTGCAAGCTCCGGGAAACGGGTCCTGCTGGTGGATGCTGATCCGCAGGGCAGCTTAACCGTGAGCCTCGGCATAAAGAACCCAGACGAGCTGGAGGTATCGCTGTCGTCCCTTATGCAGTCGGTCATTGATGATGAGCCGCTTGCGAAGGGTGCCATTATCCGGCACCAGGAGAGTGTGGATTTGCTTCCCTCGAATATTGAGCTCTCCGGTATGGAAACAGGTCTGTTCAATGTCATGAGCCGTGAGTATGTTCTGAAGAACGCCATCGACGGCATGAGAAAAAGCTACGACTACATTCTGATTGACTGTATGCCCTCGCTGGGCATGATGACGGTCAATGCGCTGGTTGCGGCAGACAGTGTGATTATCCCGTCTCAGCCGAACTTCCTGTCAACCAAAGGTCTTAACCTGCTTCTGCGCTCCATTTCAAAGATCAAGCGGCAGATCAACCCGAGATTAAAGATTGACGGCATTTTGCTGACGATGGTGGATAACCGCACCAACAACGCCAAGGCGATTATTTCCTCGCTTCGTTCCACCGTGGGAGAGAACATCCGCGTGTTCCGTTCCGAGATTCCTTTTTCGGTAAGAGCTGCGGAGTGCAGTCTTTCCGGAGAAAGCATCTTCTGCCATGACAGGAACGGCAAGGTCGCAGCAGCGTATGAGGCACTCACAAAGGAGGTGACAGAGATTGAAGAGCGTGCAAAAAATCGATCTGGGCCTGACCGGGTACGATGAGCTTTTCATGAATGACGCGGAGCGAAAGGAAAATAAACTCCCGCGCATTTATGACATTCCCCTCTCGGAGATCGACGATTTCCCCGATCACCCCTTCAAGGTGAAGCTGGATGAGGACATGGATCAGCTTGTTCAGAGCATCAAGGAGCGCGGGATCATCACCCCTGTCACCCTCCGACCGAAGGAGGGCGGGCGGTACGAAATCGTATCAGGGCATCGCAGAAAGAAGGCCTGTGAGCTTGCCGGGTTTGATACCGTGAAAGCCGAGGTGCGGGAGATGACCCGAGACGAGGCCATCATTCTAATGGTGGAATCGAACCTGCAGCGTTCTGTGATACTGCCGAGTGAAAAAGCTTTTTCGTACAAGATGCGCTTGGAGGCCATGAAGAGACAAGCAGGCAGACCAGCTCAAGATAATTATTCCCCATTGGGGAACAATTCTTTTGGAACAAAATCCTCAGACGAAATGGCTGCGGAAGTGGGAGAAAGCAAAAATACTATCTTCCGCTATATTCGCCTTACCGAGCTCATTCCGGAACTTCTGGATTTGGTTGACGAGGGGCGCATTGCGTTCAGACCGGCGGTGGAGCTTTCGTACCTGCAAAAAGAGGAACAGCGCGCCCTGCTGGAGCAAATCGCCTACGCAGATGCCACGCCGTCCCTTGCCCAGGCCATTAAGCTGAAGCGGTTCTCCCAGGACGGAAAGCTGAATAACGAGGTCATCGAGTCGATCATGAGCGAGGAAAAGCCGAACCAGAGGGAGAAAATCAACATCAAGTACGCCGAGGCCAGAAGGTTTATCCCTGCCAGCGTTCCCTACGAAAAAACCGGTGAGTATATTCTGAAAGCGCTGGAATATTATCACCGGTATCAGGAAAGGCAGAAAAGTCGGAATGACGCAAGATAGGTTCTTCGCCAAGGGAGCAGTCTACCCTTTTGACGCTGCGTCAGCGCCGTTCCCCCTCTCACACTCTCCCCCTCATTTACCGGCAATACCAGCTCAAAAGGAAAATATACAGGCGGCACAATTGAAGAAAACCAAGTGCATTCGTACAATATGAGAAAAAACAGTCATTGGAGGTCATCCCATGAAAAAGAATCTCATGTTGTGCGCGCTCCTGCTTTCCGTATTGCTTTCCGGATGCGTCGCAGAGCCTCTGCAAGGGCAAACGGCAGGAAACACACCGAAAGCTCCAACGCCACAGGAAGAAACGCCTGCTTCCTTTGAGCCGGTAACCACAGATTCAAGCGCTCCCGCCAAAGCACCGACAGAAGCCGCCGATCCAGCAGTTTGCATATCAAATGAGGACAAGCACGAAAGCGGCTCTGCTGTTTCTTCTGAGCCGGCAAGCGGACCCACTGAATCGAATGCACCGGCATCGGAGGAAACCAAGCAGCCGCCCGTGCTTCCGGAGGAGCCGGTGGAAACAGAGAACCCCACAGAGGAACCATCCATTCCTGCGATAACCGAGCCGGAACCGACTTCGGAGCCCGAGCCCACATTTGATATCGACTGCTGGATTTCCTACGCAAAAAGCACGGCGGTGAGCTTGGGGCTGACCTTGGATAGCTCAGCAACCGATTGCTGGGACAATCCGATCACCGCAAAGCCGGCCTGCATCTACCTGGAGCGAGACATTAACTCACGCCTGAACAGATATGCGAAGGATGGGGAGATAACTGCGGTCTGGATCTGGTACGAATGCGTCGGCACAAGCAGCTACCTGATCTATATCGGGTACGCATAAGCATCAACAAATCAATACACCGAAATGAGCATCGTGGAAGCACGGTGCTTTTTTCATGCCTTGAAGGAGGACAGAACGAATGAAGAAGATTCTCAAAAGAGGAATGTCGGGGCTGCTTGCAGTCCTCATGGCATTCACCGTGCTTGCGGGCTTTGGCACGACCACGGCCTTCGCCGCAAGCGAAACAGCGGAGTCCTATATGATTTCCTTCCCCCGTGATGGAGACGCTGCTCAGATTTACTCCGAGGACGCATGGGGGCACTCCGCAAAAACCTACATGAACGGCTGGACAACAGGCTCCAGCAACTACACCACCCTGCACTGTATGGATTCCTTTGACGGGAAGGTGTGCTATTGCATCGAGCCCGGCCTTTCCCGAAATGTCGGCGATACCTATTACGGCTTCGGTGAGGATTTCTGGGATAACTATCCCAGCCAGTACAACAACACCATCGAGCCGGACGACATTAAGCTGCTGCTGGGGCGTATCATGCAGTATGGCTATCAGGGCAATCTCTCCACCTCGTGGAGATCGCAGAATGATTCCGATGCGGATAAGCTGGCCCACGCCTTTGCTACCCAGCTGCTCGTTTGGGAAACGGTTGTGGGCGAGCGCGATGCAGACTTTGACCATGTGAGCACCGGCGGCTATGACGCGATCCTGTCGCTGGTTTCTCCCTATCACCCGCTGTATAGCCGAATCATGGACTATTACGACAGCATCGAGTACAGCGTGCAGAGCCATGCCGTTTGCCCGAGCTTTATGAGCAGAAGCAGCGGCGGCACAAAGACGATTGAGCTTGCGTGGGATGGCAGTCAGTACATTGCCGAGCTCACGGATACCAACCGCGTGCTGTCACAGTTTACCTTCTCCGCCAGTGAGACGGGCTTTCATTTCAGCGTGTCGGGCAATACGCTTACCATCACCACCGATACGGCTCCCGGCGGCAATGTGACGATCTCCGCAACTCGAAGCACTTCCCGCTGCGGCGTTCTTGTTTGGACGGACTATAAGTACGGCCCCAACGGCGGCGTTCAGGATACCATCACCTATACGGCCTCCGTCAGCGACCCCGTAAAAGCGTTTGTCAAGCTGAAGGTCAGCTATGGAGGCGCTAAAATTATCAAGACCAGCGAGGACAGCAAGGTGGAAGGCATTACCTTCACCATCACCGGCGAGGGCGTCAATCAGAGCGTTACCACCGACCGAAACGGTGAAATTCGCATCGACAATCTGATGCACGGTGTCTATACCGTCACTGAGCAGAGTTATGACAAGTATGTGCCCCAGGAAAGCCACCGCGTTACCGTGCTCGCCGGACAGACGGCGACGGTTTCCTTCAACAATGTGCTCCGTCGCGGCGATCTGACCGTGACCAAGACCTCCGAGGATGGGCTGAATCAGGGCGTGAAGTTCCACCTTTTTGGAACCTCCCTTAGCGGCCTTCCTGTAGATGAATACGCCGTCACCGATGAAAACGGTGTGGCGACTTTCCGGGATGTGCTCATCGGCACCGGCTACACACTGGAGGAGATGGACACCGCCATTCGCTATGTGGTTCCCAACAGCCAGAGTGCCGCAGTGGAATGGAACAGTGTAACCAATAAGAGCTTTTCCAACATCCTCAAGAAATTCAATGTCACCGTCACCAAGAGCGACTGTGAGGTCGGAACGGCGCAGGGCGACGCTTCGCTTGCCGGTGCCGCCTACGGCATTTATAAGGGCGATCAGCTTGTGGATACTTACTACACCGACGAGAACGGCCAGTTCACCACCGGCTATTATGTCTGCGGCGACGACTGGACGATTCGTGAGATCAGTCCCTCCGAGGGCTATCTGCTGGACAGCACTGTTTATCCTGTCGGTGCAGAGGCGGCCAATTACACCGTTGAGCTGAACGCTGCACCTGCCGTGGCTGTTGCCGAGCAGGTGCAGAAGGGCAATATCGCCATCATCAAGCACACCGACAACGGCGACACACAAATTGAAACGCCCGAAGAAGGCGCGATTTTTGCCGTCTATCTGAAATCTGCCGGAAGCTATGAAGCCGCCAAAGATAGTGAGAGGGACTATCTGACCTGCGACGAAAACGGCTTTGCCCAAAGTAAGGACCTGCCCTACGGCGTGTACACTGTGCATCAGGTTTCCGGCTGGGAGGGCCGTGAGCTGATGAGCGACTTTGATGTGTTCATTGCCAAGGACGGCGAGACCTATCGCTACCTCATCAACAATGCCAACTTCGAGTCATTTATTAAGGTCATCAAGGTGGACGCGGAGACCGGCAATACCATTCCCTATGCGGGTGCGGGCTTCCAGATCTTCCGTCCGGATGGCTCCAAGGTGGAAATGACCTTTACCTATCCGGAGGTTACCACCATCGACACCTTCTACACCAATGACGCCGGCATGCTCATCACGCCGGAGAAGCTGGAGTTTGGCAAGGGCTACTCCCTCAAGGAGGTCTCCGCTCCTTACGGCTATGTGCTCAGTCATGAGGCGGTCAAGTTCGATGTGACCGAAGAGAATTCCACCGAGGAAAGCGGCGTGACAATCGTTGCAGTGAAGCTTGGCAACTACGCGCAGAAGGGCATCATCAAGATTTCCAAAACCGGCGAGGTGTTTGCCTCTGTTACGGCGGCGGACGGGGTCTATCAGCCGGTCTATACGGTGCAGGGACTTGCGGGAGCGACCTATGAGATCAAGGCAACGGAGGACATCTACACTCCGGACGGTACGCTGCGCTGCAGCGCCGGCGAGGTGGTGGATACGGTGACCACCGGCGCAGATGGCATGGCGGAGAGCAAGCCGCTGTATCTGGGAAAATACGAGATCACCGAAATAAAAGCTCCCGATGGCATGGTCGTAAACAAGGACGTCCATACCGCAGAGCTTGTCTACGCCGGGCAGGAGATTGAGATCACCGAAACCGCTGCCAGCTTCTGCAATGACAGACAGAAGGTACGGATTTCTCTTTCCAAGGTGCTGGAGCAGAACAAGCAGTTCAGTATCGGCATGAATAACGAGCTTTCCGCCGTGACCTTCGGTTTCTATGCCGCCGAGGAGCTTACCGCAGCAGACGGCTCTGTCATTCCGGCAGACGGACTGATTGAGATTCTGTCCCTTGACGAAAACGGGAAAGCCGTGCTCAAGAGCGATGTTCCCTTCGGTAGCTACTATGTCAAGGAAATCAGCACCGACAGTCACTACATCCTCTTCGATGAGAAGTACCCTGTGACCTTCGCCTATGCCGGTCAGGAAATCCCCGTTGTGGAGCTTGCCGTCAATGACGGAAAGAGCATTACCAACGAGATGATCTACGGGGAGATCCACGGCATGAAGAAGGGCGAGGACGGCAAGGCGCTGGCCGGAGCTACCATCGGCCTGTTCCTTACAGACGGCACCGAGCCTATCCTGACCACCGTTTCCGCAGAGGATGGTAGCTTTGCCTTCACGGGCATCCCTTATGGCGAGTATGTGGTTCGTGAAATCGCCGCGCCGGAGGGCTATGTAATGGATGACACGCCTTATACCGTGAAGGTAGATCAGAACGGCACTGTGGTCGAGATTGAGATCACCAACAATCTCATTCGCGGCAGCGTTCAGCTGACCAAGGTGGATAAAAACTATCCCGATCATCACCTTAGTGGCGCAGTCTTTGAGGTATACCGTGATGGAAAGCTCGTGGATCAGATGGAGGAGCTGTCCGACGGCATCTACAAGCTGGATGATCTGCCCTACGGCGATTACACGCTGAAGGAAACCGAGGCCCCCAAGGGCTTCTTCCTTGATGAGAAAACCTATAGCTTCTCCATTAAGGAAGATGGTAAAACCGTCGTCGTGGAAAATGAGGCCGGAAGGGGCTTTGTCAACCAGGCACAGACCGGAGGCATCCGCATTGAAAAGACTTCGGATGACGGCGTGCTGAAGGGCTTTACCTTCCGCGTTGAGGGCACGGATATCACCGGCAATGCCTTCAGCAAGGACTTTGTGACCGATGAAAATGGTCAGATCCGCATCGAGGGACTGCGCATCGGCGATTATGTGATCTCCGAGGTGTCCAACAAAGCCAACGAAAAGTATGAGCTTCCCGCAAATGTCACCGTAACCGTTCACGAAGGAAAGACGGTCGTTGCCAAGTTCCATAACAAGCTCAAGCCTGTTACGGATATACCCAAGACCGGAGATACCACCAATATGCCTCTTTGGGCAGCACTTGCCGGTATCTCTGCAATCGGTGCAGGTGCGGCGGCCTTCTTTACCTTCCGCAAAAAGAAGGAGGTAGGCAAGCATGAACGCTAAGGTCATTATCGGCATCGGTCTTGTGGTGTTTATCATCGCAGGGCTGATCGTTCTTCGCCTGAAGAACAGAAAGTAAAAACGGCAAGGGGCGGCATCTTTTTACAGATGCCGCCCCGCTTATAAAAGGAGACGCTATGGAAGAGACAAGAAAAATCGGAGATTACTCCGTAAAGTATTCCATGTATATCGGGCACAAGGATATTGCTCTGGGCGAGAATCCCAACGCCGACAAGGATGAACGGTATATGTGCTGCTTTGTAGAGACCAACGCTATTTTCGAGCGCTATTCCGGGGTGCTGGTCAGCGACGATTTTGCGGAGATTGCAAAGGTGTTCGGACAGCGCGTAGCAGACGCAGCCGAGGAAATTATTCAGGAAAACGAAAGAGCCTGTCAGGAGGTCGGCATGAATGAGGAACTCACAACAAATAGTTGTAAGCCCATTTCCTATGAGGATTCCATCGAGAACAAGGTGGTTGTCGTCAAGGGCAGCATTCTCCGGCCTGAGTTCCGCCACGCCAATCACCAGCTTATGCTGTGTACCGGCGGCTTCGGCGCGCAGGCCAATGCGCGAGGCCGTACCTGCTGCTGCATTTCTCTGTACGACGGGAGAAAGACCTCCTTTTACCGCACGGATTTTCTCGGTGTCATGGAGGAAAAGCGCCTTCCCGAATGGGCGCAGAAGGGCTTGGAGAAAGCGAAAGAGATGCACGCGCAGGAAAAGAAACCGACTAAAGAAAGAGGTGACGCAAGATGATCGAGTATGAAAAAAGAGCAATGATCGAGGCGGAGGACAAATATACTTTTCGCCAGAGCACGCAGATTTCCATGCAAACCGGGCTGATCGGCCACCTCCGGGCTGATATGGACACGGACGGCAACGGCTTTTTCAGCAGTTGGTTTGATTTCCGGGAGGAGCTGAAAACCGATGAGTTCAAGGCAGAGTTTGATGATGTAATCAACTCTCTGCGTGAGGAAGGCGACATTCTTCATAACCGCAGGGCGCTTGCCAAGTACTGCTATTGCACACCCCAAAGCCGGATGCAGGAGGAACCGGGCTACTATGGCGTCCGTGTGGACACCGAAAAATACGCCTACCTTCTGCGCCTGAACCCGGACAGGGGCGAATACAACCTGTACTGCTATTGCTATCGCCGGGACTGGCTCGATCAGCACCTGAAGGACGCAGAGAAAGGAATCCGCTTTATTGACAGCCACTACAAGGAGCTTTTTCGCATTCCAGACGGCGGCAAGGTGAAAATCCACTATTCGTGGAATGAAGACCAGATTCGCACCTGCCGCTATATCGACGACTACCATGTGGAGATCGGGAGCAACCTCTATCACATTTGCGAATTTGCCGAACGCATGGAATACGGCGGCCATACCTGCGAGCCGGTTCGGGACAACCTGCCCGAGCGGTGCTACAGCGTCCTTTCCGGCAGCGACGAAATCATTATCATCAAGCGCGGCGAAAAGGGCTACTTCAAAACGGACATTCCCAGCGCTAACAAGGAGGAAGCCCGAAGCATCGTGAACGAGTACAATGCAAAGCTCGGCGTCAGCAAGGCGCAGGAAGAAGCGATGAAGGCCGGCTCTATGTTCGGCTTTCAGGTGCCCGCCGCTGACCCGAGAAATTACGATGCGGACGGAAAACCTGTGATGCCGAAGGACAGAGGTGATGCACGATGAGTGAGGGCGATTATCGTATCTGCTGGAGCGCGTTCAGCGTGGGCGAAAAGAAAATGCACGCCCGTACTGCGGAGGGTGACTTCATCCTCCCCATGATGCGCGAGGCGATGAATGCGATCATTGCGGACAACACCCACCTGACCGCACGATGCGAGGCTATGTTGGAAGCGTTGAACAGCGATGTGGCGAAGTCCCTTGAACCGACCTTTGATGAGCTGAACCCTCCACCGGAACCCCGGAAGGAATACCGCTATCATCTCGGCGATGCAGTCTATATCGGCGCACAGGAATACGAGCTGCTGTCTTTTGACGAGAAGAAGGTCGTCCTCTTTGATACGCAGTTCCCGCTGTTTAACAAGGAGCTGACTCGTGAAGAGTTCGATAGCCGGCTCAAAGAAAATCCGCTGAATGACAGGCTGCTGCAAGCCGTGGAAGAACCCCCTGTCGCAGACAATACGAAGGCGAGAATATCCCTTGACACCGGCAGTAACAAGGTTCACTGGATTTACTTCAATCCCGATGCAGATGCAGGTGGACAGTATGTTTCCGGTGACCTTGATTTCTCTGTTTTTGAAGAGCTTGTCGAGCAGTATGACATTGCCAACCATCCGGAAAACGCCGCCGACTTCCGAAATGACCTTGAAGAAATGTCGGATCAGTTCCTTGCAGACATCAATACTCCGTTCTTCATGGAAGCTGAAAATGACTATGAGATGGACTGCGATTATATCGATTTCACGCCGGAAAACCTCCTGAAGATTCACGAGGATATTCTATCTTTAGAGGCAGACCGGGAAGCAGCGCGAGAGACTGACCGATATGAGGCGGAGTTTGGTGCGGACGGCACACGGGTATTCAGAGAAACGGAAGATTTGGCAGAAGACGATTCCAAAATTGAGAGCCTAACGGACGAAGAATTGGATGCTCTGCCCATCAGCACCGTCAAAGACGGCGAGGTCGTGACCTACCCCAATGCGGAGGCCTTGCTGGATGACCAGAAAGAATCGCTCGCCCCGCCTCCGCAGGTGAAAAGATCCTCCAGGGTTGCGCCTCATGTGCTGCATCCGGAAATCAGCACCGAGTACCGAACCAACTTTCAAATCGAGAGCGATGATATCGGTGTGGGCACGCCGCTGGAACGGTTCTATCACAATATCCGTGCCATTCAGCTCCTGAACAAGCTGGATGCGGAAAACCGATTGGCAACACCCACGGAGCAGCGCGTACTTGCCGACTATGTGGGTTGGGGCGGTCTCTCTGAGTTATTCAAGGAGGACAATCCCCATTATACCGAGCTGAAGAATGTGCTTTCCGATGAGGAATATGCGTCGGCAAGAGAATCCACGCTGACGGCCTTCTATACGCCGCCCGTGGTGATCAAGGCGGTGTACAGTGCCTTGGAGAATATGCACTTCCAGACCGGCAATGTGCTGGAGCCCTCCTGCGGCATCGGCAACTTTATGGGGCTTGCTCCCGAAAGCATGAATGACGCGAAGTTCTATGGCGTGGAGCTGGACAACATTTCCGGGCGGATCGCCCAGCAGCTGTATCAGACAAACAGTATCGCGGTGCAGGGCTTTGAAAATACAAACCTTCCCGACAGCTTCTTTGACGCCGCAATCGGCAATGTCCCCTTCGGGCAGTTCAAGGTGCCGGACAAGCGCTATGACAAGCATAACTTCCTCATCCATGACTATTTCTTTGCCCGCACCTTGGATAAGGTGAGACCCGGCGGCGTGATCGCCTTCATTACCTCAAAGGGTACGCTGGATAAGGAAAATCCCAATGTTCGAAAGTATATTGCCCAGAGAGCCGACCTGCTCGGTGCGATCCGGCTGCCGAACGACACCTTCAAGGCCGCTGCCGGCACGGAGGTCACATCGGACATTATCTTCCTCCAAAAGCGTGACCGATTAGTGGACATTGAGCCCGATTGGGTGCATCTGGCCACCGACGCCAATGGCATCCGGATGAACGCCTATTTTGTGGACAACCCTGAAATGGTGCTGGGCGACATGCAGATGGTCAGCGGGCCTCACGGCATGGAGTCCGCCTGTATTGCTTACGAAAATGCAGAGCTTGGGGACCTCTTGCGGGATGCCATCCAGAACATTCATGCCGAGATTACCGAATATGAAATCGACGATCTTGAAGCGGAGGATGAGGACCTTTCTATCCCCGCTGACCCTGATGTGCGCAATTTCAGCTTCACAGTGGTGGACGGTAAAATCTATTACCGTGAAAACAGCCGCATGAATCCCGTGGATGTTTCCGCGACTGCCGAAAGTCGCATCAAAGGCATGATTGCCATCCGTGATTGTGTCCGGACGCTGATTGAGTACCAGACGGAGGACTATCCCGATGCCGATATCAAGGCAGAGCAGGAAAAACTCAATCGCCTCTATGATGATTTCGGCAAAAAATATGGGCTTATCAGCGCAAGAGCCAACAATTCGGCTTTCAATTCCGACAGCTCCTACTGCCTGCTTGCCTCGCTGGAGGTGCTGGATGATGAGGGCAACTTCCTCCGCAAGGCAGATATGTTCTCCAAACGAACCATCAAGCAGAAGGTAACGGTGCAGTCGGTTGACACGGCTTCCGAGGCCTATGCGCTGTCTCTTGCAGAAAAAGCAAGAATCGATATGCCGTATATGTCAAAGCTCACCGGCAAAACCGAGCAGGAGCTGTTCGAGGATTTGAAGGGTGTTATTTTCCTCAACCCCATGCACATAAGCGAAGAGGACGGCAAGCCGAAGTATATAGTATGATTTTATAAACTACTATATAGGAGCTTTTGCATGAAAACAAATGGAGGATTTCTTGTCACCAAAATAAAACAGCTTGGGGACCGGATTTTTGAGAAGATTCTCAGCGAAAAGAATATTGATGCGTTCAATGGAGCCCAGGGGCGTATTCTTTATGTGCTGTGGCAGGAGGATGGAATCTCGATCAGGTCACTCTCGGTTAAATGCGGATTAGCGATAACATCTCTTACGACGATGCTGGAAAGAATGGAAAATCAAGGGCTGATAAGCCGTGTTCAGTCTGAAA
>ERZ1026975.1294-NODE-1294-length-12025-cov-5.317460_pt1 | contig 12025 bp, 11 predicted proteins | sample MGYA00519561_ERZ1026975 | MGnify/ENA primary metagenome ERZ1026975 (study PRJEB26926, sample SAMN06164672) | human gut metagenome | biome: ENVO:00009003; feature: ENVO:2100002; material: ENVO:00002003 | host: Homo sapiens | place: USA | collected 2012 ... | reverse complement strand
GCAGGTCGAGTGCGAACTGCGCGAGCTGTCCATGCCGTCGGTGCGTTTCCACGTGGAGATCACACCGCTCGGCGGCGACCCCGGCTTTCAGGCCACAGGGGCGGACAATGTGCGTTTCCTGATCTCGGCGAACACCGGCGAGGCGCTCGGCCGCATCAGCAAGATCGCATCCGGCGGTGAGCTGTCGCGCATCATGCTGGCGCTCAAAAACGTGTTTGCCGAGCGCGACGACGTGCCTTCCATGGTTTTTGATGAGGTGGATGCCGGCGTCTCCGGCGTGGCCGCACAGCGCGTGGGGGAGAAGCTCAGTAAGCTCTCTGTGACCAAACAGGTCATCTGCATCACGCACCTGCCGCAGATCGCTGCCATGGCCGATCAGCATTACCTGATCGAAAAGCGCGAGCAGGACGGCCGCACCCGCACAACGGTGCAGCCGCTTGATAGTGACGGCCGTCAGCGCGAGATCGCGCGGCTTTACGGCGGCGACCATATCACGCCCCTGACACTGGCCAGTGCGGCTGAGCAGCTCGCCTCTGCCGCGGCCTATAAACAATCACGCAGGAAAGGTGAGAGAGAACCATGAGTATTCAGGAATCCGCTATTGCATATCACGATCAGGGCTATAACTGCGCGCAGAGCGTGCTCGCTGCGCTGCAGGAGGAGACCGGTCTGGACGAAAACACTGCCAAGCGCGTTGCGGCCGGTTTCGGCGGCGGCGTGCGCTGCGGGGAGATCTGCGGCAGCATCACCGGTGCCGTGATGGCGTTCGGCCTTGCGGCCGACCAGGCCACGGCTACGGCCATGACGAAGCAGATGACGCAGAGCTTCCGCGCCGAATTCGGCTGCCTGCGCTGCCAGGAGCTCGTGGCGAAAAACGGCGGCAAGGGCCACTGTGCCCACATGATCGCCTGGGGCGCGCAGCGCGCCGAGGAGATCCTCGCTGAGAATAAGGTCAAAGAATAACGCAAGGGAGAGAAAACGATGACACTGTATGATGAACTGATCGCCCGCGGCCTGATCGCGCAGGTGACGAACGAGGAAGAGATCAAAAACATGATCAACAACGGCAAAGCCACGTTCTACATTGGCTTTGACTGCACGGCCGATTCGCTGCACGTCGGCCACTTCATGGCCCTGTGCCTCATGAAGCGCCTGCAGATGGCAGGCAACAAGCCAATCGCCCTCATCGGTGACGGTACGACCCTCATCGGCGATCCCTCCGGCCGCACGGATATGCGCCAGATGCTCACCGAGGAGACCATCAAGCACAATGCCGAGTGCTTCAAGCGCCAGATGGAGCGCTTCATCGACTTCTCGGACGGCAAGGCGCTCATGCTCTATAACTCCGAGTGGCTCAAGCCGCTCAACTATATTGAACTCCTGCGCGAGGTCGGTGCGTGCTTCTCCGTGAACAACATGCTGCGCGCCGAGTGCTACAAGCAGCGCATGGAAAAAGGCCTGAGCTTCCTTGAGTTCAACTACATGATCATGCAGAGCTATGACTTCTACTACATGTTCCAGCACTACGGCTGCAACATGCAGTTCGGCGGCAACGACCAGTGGTCGAACATGCTCGGCGGCACGGAGCTCATCCGCCGCAAGCTCGGCAAGGATGCCCACGCCATGACGATCACGCTGCTGCTCAATTCCGAGGGCAAGAAGATGGGCAAGACCGCCAAAGGCGCCGTCTGGCTCGACCCGAACAAGACCAGCCCGTTTGAATTTTACCAGTACTGGCGCAATGTCGACGATGCCGACGTGCTCAAGTGCATCCGCATGCTGACGTTCCTCCCGCTCGAAGAGATCGACAAGATGGACGGCTGGCAGGGCGAGCAGCTCAACAAGGCGAAGGAGATCCTGGCCTACGAGCTCACGAAGATGGTCCACGGCGAGGCCGAGGCCGACAAGGCGCAGGCGGCTGCCAAGGCCGTGTTCGGCGGCACCGGCGAAGGCGTGCCGACGGTCGAGATCACGGCCGAAGACGGCGCGGATATCCTCAGCCTGCTGGTTAAGAGCGGCCTGTGCGCGTCCAAGTCCGATGCCCGCCGCAATGTGCAGCAGGGCGGTGTGACCGCCAACGACGAGAAGGTCACCGACATTGCAAAGGCCTTTACGGAAGCGGAGCTGAAAGCCGGCGTTGTGCTCAAGCGCGGCAAGAAAAACTTCCGCAAGGTGCTGCTGAAATAAGCGAAAATCCGACAGATTGATCGCGCCCCGCCATTCCCGGCGGGGCGCTTTTGTTGACGTTGCCGAAATGTATAAATTTTCATTCCGACGCTTGAAAAATGTCGGTTTGAGTGGCATAATTTCAAGTAGATGGTTAGTGACGTCTAATTTAAATTTGAGTCATATAACAACGCCGCGTCATGCGGACAAAAAAACACAGAGGTAATCATGATGAGCATGGAAAAATTGGGAGCATTTGTTGGCGGCGCACTGTTTGCAACAGTCGGCGCGAAGATTCTCGCAAGCAAAGATGCCCAGAAGGTGTATGTGTATACGACCGCATCCGCGCTGCGCGAGAAAGAGGACGTTATGTCGGTCGTGACAAATATCAAAGAGATCGCGGGCGATGTTCTGGCCGGTGCCAAGGCGTTCAAAGAAAAGCGCGCGGCTGAGCAGGCTAAGGTCATTGAGGACACGGCAGAGAAGGCTGAGTAAGTATGAAATGCACAATCCTGCATGAAACCCGAGGCCGTATGCGCGTGCATGCAATGCAGGGTGCCATGTCGCTGCAGCAGGCGGACATTCTGGAAGCATACCTGAATCAGACCCGGGCGTGACAAAAGCGACCGTCTATGACCGCACAGGCGACGCCGTGATCTGCTTTGACGGGCCGCGGGAAACGGTTACGAAGGCGCTCTCGTCGTTTGCCTATGCCAACGAGCAGGCACGTGCGCCGGAGCACAGCAGCCGCGCCATGAGCCGCGAGTTTGAGGACAAGCTGGTCGCGTCGTTGTGCTGGCGCGGCATGAAGCAGCTGTTCATTCCGGGCTCTGTGCGCACGCTGATCACGGTCGCGCGCTCCGTGCCGTATATCAAGGCCGGGCTCAGCTGCCTGATGCACAAGAAGATCCAGGTGCCGGTGCTGGATGCAACGGCGATCTCGGTCTCGATGCTGCGCAAGGACTTCAAGACAGCAAGCTCGATCATGTTCCTGCTGGGCATCGGCGATATTCTCGATGAGTGGACGCATAAAAAGTCTGTTGCCGATCTCGCGCAGACCATGTCCCTGAATGTGGATAAAGTCTGGAAAGAGACGGATGCAGGCTCCGTACTTGTGCCAGTGGCGGACGTTCAGGTCGGCGACTGGATCGTGATCCATACCGGTAATGTGATCCCGCTTGACGGCAAAGTGGTTGCCGGTGAGGCGATGGTCAATCAGGCATCCATCACGGGTGAGCTGCTGGCTGTCCGCAGAACGGAAGGCGGCTATGTCTACGCCGGCACCGTCGTCGAAGAGGGCGACTGTACCATTTGTGTGGAAAAGAGCGCCGGCAGCGGCCGCTACGATCGTATCATCCGCATGATCGAGGAGTCGGAAAAGCTCAAATCCGCAACAGAGGATCATGCATCGCATCTTGCAGACCAGCTCGTTCCGTACAGTCTGGGTGCAACGGCATTGGTCTGGCTCCTGACGGGGAACATGACCAAAGCGCTGGCAGTGCTGATGGTCGACTTCTCCTGCGCACTCAAGCTCTCGATGCCGATCGCCGTGCTCTCTGCCATGAAGGAGGCCAGCAATCATCATCTGTCCGTCAAGGGTGGGCGGTTCCTTGAGGCTGTGTCCGAGGCGAGCACGATCGTCTTTGACAAGACCGGCACACTGACGCGCGCCGAACCGAAAGTTGCGCAGGTCGTAACCTTCGGTGGCAACGACGAGGCGGATATGCTGCGTCTGGCCGCCTGCCTGGAGGAGCACTATCCGCACTCCATGGCCAAAGCGGTCATCGCAGAGGCGGCGCGCCGCGGCCTGCGCCACGAGGAGCGTCATTCGCGCGTGGAGTATCTGGTTGCGCACGGCATTTCCAGCAGTGTCGACGGGCAGAAGGCCGTCATCGGCAGCCATCACTTTGTCTTTGACGACGAGCACTGCACCATCCCGGCAGGGGAGCAGGCCAAATTCGACGCCCTGCCGGATACGTATTCGCACCTGTACCTTGCTGTTTCCGGGGTGCTGGCGGCGGTCATCTGCATTGAGGATCCGCTGCGGCCGGAGGCGGCAGCGGTCATTCGCGGTCTGCGGGAGCTCGGCGTGTCCAACCTGGTCATGATGACCGGCGACAATGAAAAGACCGCCCGCGCAGTCGCGGAGGCAGTCGGTGTGGATGCCTATTTCGCGGAGATGCTCCCCGAGGATAAGGCAGCCTTTATTCAGGCGGAGCACGCGGCCGGGCGCAAAGTCATCATGCTCGGCGACGGCGTGAACGATTCTCCGGCCCTGTCCGAGGCGGATGTCGTCAGTGACGGCGCGGCCATCGCACGTGAAGTGGCCGATATCACGGTCAGTGCTGACGATCTGTACGCACTGCTGACACTCAAACGCCTGAGCGATGCGCTCATGGAGCGCATCCACAGCAACTACCGCAAGATCATCAGCTTCAACTTCCTGCTGATCTGCCTGGGCGTGGCCGGCGTTCTGCCGCCCGCGACCTCGGAACTGCTGCACAACACCTCTACGCTGGTCATCAGCCTCAAGAGCATGACCAAGCTGTTGGCGTAATACCCTGTAAAGATAAAAGCCTGACGAACGATGGTCCGTCAGGCTTTTTTGCGTCCTGCTCACGCCTCGGCCGGGGCCGGGAGCTTACAGACGTCGATCCACTCGAGGGCGTTGGAGTATTTGTAGAGCTCGTCCAGATTCAGCTCGATCGCGCTCGACGGGCTGCCGACAGCGGGGAACACCGTCTCAAAGCGCTGCAGCGACACATCCAGATACACCGGAATGCCTTCCTTGCAGCCGAACGGACACACGCCGCCAACCGGGTGGCCCACCAGCTCCAGCACCTCGTCGGCCGAGAGCATCTTGGCCTTCATATGGAACTTTTCCTTGAATTTATGGTTGTCGATGCGTGCATCTCCGGCGGCAAGGATCAGCATGCAGCCGTCCGCCGTCTTGAACGACAGCGTTTTTGCGATCCGCGCGCCCTCAACGCCAAGGGCCTTGGCGGCCAGATCGACGGTCGCGCTCGAGACCGTGAACTCCTGCACACGGTCTTCCATACCAAACTGGCGGAAATACGCTCTTCCTGCTTCGATAGACATTTGATTCGCTCCTGTTCTTTGAAGTACCTGAAGCACATAATAGCGCAGGCGGCGGCGTTCGTCAAGCGGCGATTTTTTGCCCCCGGCACTTGCAGGATATTCGTAACAGGTGTATAATAACTTAGTTATAGAATGTGGATTGTGTCCGGCGCGCCGGATATCTTAGATCGGAGTGACATCCATGATGAAAATTGCACCTTCCATTCTCTCGGCGGACTTCTGCACGCTGGGGGATGACATCCGTCAGATCGAGGCCGGCAGTGCGGACTACGTCCATATTGACGTGATGGACGGCATTTTTGTGCCGAATATCTCGATCGGCATCCCGGTCGTGAAGTCCGTGCGCAGGCATACGCAGATGTTTCTGGATGTACATCTGATGATCGATCGCCCGCACCGCTACGTCGGCGAATTTTGCGATGCCGGGGCGGATCTCGTCGTGTTTCACGTCGAGGCGGACGAGCCGCAGGACATTTTCGCCGCAATCGAGGACGTGAAGGCGCATGGCAAGAAGGTCGGTCTTGCCATTAAGCCGAAAACGCCGGAGAGCGTGCTCATCCCGTATCTGCCGCTGCTGGATCTGACTTTGGTCATGACGGTGGAGCCCGGCTTCGGCGGCCAGCGCTTTATGGCCGATCAGCTGCCGAAGATCGCAGCGCTGCACGAGCGCATCCTGCAGGTCAATCCCGGCTGCGAGCTGGAAGTGGACGGCGGCATCGACCCGGAGACATCCCCGCTCGTAAAGCAGGCAGGCGCAAATGTTCTCGTGGCCGGCAGCGCCGTGTTTCGCCGGTGTGACCGTGCGGCCGCCATCGCCGCCATCCGCAATGCTTGATTCAGGACGGTAGTACCATGTCTTTTTTCCCGAATGCACTTGAAAACCTCATTGACCAGTTTGCCGCGCTGCCCGGCGTCGGGCGCAAGAGCGCGCAGCGGCTGGCGTTTCATGTTCTGTCCCTCCCGGAAGAGGAGGCGCTGAAGTTTGCAGCCGCCATTGTGGATGCGAAGAAAAACATTCACTGCTGCAGCATCTGCCAGAATCTCACCGATCAGGAGACGTGCACCATCTGCGCCTCTCCGAAGCGCGATCAGAGCACCATCTGCGTCGTGGCGCAGCCGCGCGATGTGCTCTCGTTCGAGCGCAGCCGCGAATATAACGGCGTCTATCATGTTCTGCACGGCGTGTTGTCGCCGATGAATCACATCGGCCCGGATGATATCCGGATCCAGGAGCTGGTCAAGCGTGTGGCTGCCGGCGGGATCACGGAGGTCATCATGGCCACCAACCCCGACACGGAGGGCGAGGCGACTGCGATGTACATCGCGCGCCTGCTCAAGCCGTTTGACGTGAAGATCACGCGTCTGGCTTATGGTATTCCGGTCGGTTCCAATCTGGAATATGCGGACGATGCCACGCTCCTGCGGGCGCTGGCCGGCCGAATGGAAATGTAACAGGTTTGACGGCTCGGATTTCTGGGGATACTCTGGTTATCCGCCGCCGCAGGCAACGCATTTCGTACATATTTTTCGAAACATCAACCTGCTTCCGGGGGAGTAGTCTGCCCGAAAGCGAACGTAAAGGAGTTATGAATGGCATCTAAACTGAAAATCATCCCGCTCGGCGGGCTCGGTGAGATCGGCAAGAACCTCACCGTCTATGAGTATGGCAAGGACATGTTCCTTGTCGACTGCGGCATGGGCTTTCCGGATCAGGACCTCTATGGCGTCGACATGGTCATCCCGGACATCAGCTACCTGAAGGCAAACAAAAACCGCATCCGCGGCATGGTCATCACGCACGGGCATGAGGACCATATCGGCGCGATCCCGTACGTGCTCAAGCAGCTCGATATGCCGATCTACGCGACCCCGCTGACGGCGGCGATCATTGAGCTCAAGCTCGAAGAGCACGACCTGCTCTATCACACGCAGATCTTCACGAAAAAGCCGGGTGATAAGTTCAAGCTCGGCTGCTTTGAGATCGAGTTCATCCACACGAATCACAGCATTGCCGACTCCGTCGCGCTGGCGATCAAGACGCCGATCGGCACCGTCATCCACACGGGCGACTTTAAGATCGACCTCACGCCCATTCAGGGCGGCATGATCGATCTGCCGCGTCTCGGCCAGCTCGGCAACGAGGGCGTGCTCGCGCTGCTGTCGGACTCCACGAACGTGGAGCGCCCCGGCTACTGCGCCTCGGAAGCACGCGTGATCGACTGCTTTGACGAACTATTTAAAGACTGCAATAAGCGCATCATCGTCACGACGTTCGCGTCCAATGTCCACCGCCTGCAGCAGATCATCAACGTGGCGGCAAAGTATAAGCGCAAGGTCGGCATCACCGGCCGCAGCATGGAAAATATCATGCGCGTGGCAACGGAGCTCGGCTACGTAGATATCCCGGACGGCGTCATGATGGACATGTCGCAGATCGGCAGCCTGCCGCGCAGCAAGACCGTCATTGTCTGCACCGGCAGTCAGGGCGAACCCATGTCTGCACTGCACCGTATGGCATTTTCGGAGCACAAGCAGGTCACGATCGACGCCGGCGACCGCATCATCATCTCTGCCTCGGCCATTCCGGGCAATGAGATCACGATCAGCCGCGTCATTGACGAGCTGTTCCAGAAGGGCGCGGAGGTCATCTATGACCGCAACACGCCGCTGCACGTCTCCGGCCACGCGTGCCAGGAGGAGCTGAAGATGATGCTCGCGCTGACGAAGCCGCACTACTTCATCCCCGTGCACGGCGAGTACCGCATGCTCTGCAAGCACGCCGAGATCGGCAAGCTCATGGGCGTGGAGCCGAAAAACGTGCTCGTGGCGAAAAACGGCGAAGTGATCGAGCTCACCAAGCGCAGTATGCGCGCGACGAGCAATGTTCCGGCGGGCGACGTGTATATCGACGGCACCGGCATCGGCGACGTCGGCAGCGCCGTGCTGCGCGACCGCCGCCATCTGGCCGAGGACGGCATCGTTATGGCCATCATCACGCTCTCGTCCGAAAACGGCAAGCCGGTCGCTGACCCTGAGATCATCACCCGCGGCTTTGTGTATGTCAAAGAGGCGGAGGCGCTCATGGGTGAGCTCAAGCGCGTCGTCAACGAGAGCCTTGCCAGCTGCGAGCGGCAGAAACAGCACGACTGGGCAACTATCAAGGGCCGCGTGAAGTCAAACATCAGCGGCTATCTGTATAAGACCACGCGCCGCAGTCCGATGGTGCTGCCCGTGATCATCGAAGTCTGAGCAGGGGAGTGCGTCATGAAGATCCAGATCTGGGGCAAATCCAAATGCTTCGACACGAAAAAGGCCGAGCGCTATTTTAAGGAGCGCCGCATCCCGTATCAGGCCATTGACCTGCTGCGCTACGGTATGAGCCGCGGCGAGCTGACGAGCGTAAAAAACGCCGTCGGGCTTGACGCCATGCTCAATCCCAAGGCGGCAGATTACGCACTTGTGCAGCATCTGGCCTATGAGCAGGACAAGATCGAGCGGCTGCTCGAGGATCCGTCCCTGCTGCAAACGCCCATCGTCCGCAACGGCAGGCAGGCCACCGTCGGCTATTGCCCGGATGTGTGGAAGACGTGGGAATGAAATACGAAGAAGCCCGATATGGCGCTGGCCATATCGGGCCTTTGCTATCTCTTTTTAGTGTTCCGTCCGCTCCTTGCGGATCGCGTCGCGCATCCGCTCCAGCCCGGTCTGAATGATCGCACGCGGCATCGCAAGATTCAGGCGCACATACCCTTTTGCATTGCCGACGAAGAGGGAATCTCCACCCTCCAGCAGCACGCCCGCCTTGTTGGCGAAGAAGTCCGGCAGGTCTGCCACATCCGGCAGACAGCGCGATAGATCGACCCACGCCAGATACGTCGCCTCCGGAATGTACATGACCGCCTCCGGCAGCTCCCGGGCCAGAAACGCCTTGACAAATGCGAAGTTCTCGTCAAGGTACTGCTTGAGCGCCTCATGCCATGCACCACCGTGCGCATAGGCCGCCTGCGCCGCCGTCAGCGACATGGGGTTGACCATGCCGAACAGCTTGTCGCGTTCCTGAAAGCGCGCACGCAGCGCGGGATCGCGGATGATGATGTTGGAAAACGCCAGGCCTGCCATATTGAAGGTCTTGGTGGGTGCCATGCAGGTGATGAGCTTGGGGTAGCTGTCCATGACCTTGGCCATCGGGATGTGGCGGCGGCCGCAGCGGATCAGGTCACAGTGGATCTCATCGGACACCACCCAGAGGTTGTACTTTTCGATGATCGCGGCGACCCGCCTCAGCTCGTCCTCCGTCCACATACGGCCGGTGGGATTGTGCGGATTGCACCAGAACACCAGCTTGCACGCCGGATCAGCGCACTTGCGCTCAAAGTCCTCGTAATCCACCTCGAACGTGCCGTCTGCCTTCTTGTGCAGCGGGGAAGTCAGCACATCCACGCTGGCATACTCCGCCGCGTGGAGAAAATAGCCGTAGGCCGGTGTATTGAGCAGCACCTTTTCGTCCGGGCCGCAGAGCGTTTCCGTCAGCTGGTACAGCGCGGGAATGATGCCCGGCGAGACACACAGCTGCTCCTTGGGAAAGCTCCAGTCATAGTGATCCTTGCACCACTTGGAAAAGGTGCGGTAGTACTCGTCGTCATACAGGCCGGTATAGCCGAAGATGCGGCGGTCGATCCGCGCGCGCAGCGCATCGAGGATCTCGGGCGCCACACCAAATTCCATGTCGGCGACCCACATGCGGACAAATTCCTCGTCCTTGAAGGCAAACACCTTTTCCGGGCCGGCGTGAAAAATATAGCCGCGAAAACCGTCCGTGTTGAGCGCGTTAGTATGGCGGCGGTCAATGATCTCATCAAAATTGTAGGTCACAGCGATTTTCCTTTCTGCACACTTGCAGCGGGCATACCCGGCTGCACCGCTATTATAGCAAATATTTCAGAAAACAGGCAACCATGTTGCGGAAGAAAAAGCACTATGTGCACGGTCGCCCGCGCACATAGTGCTGCAAAATGCCTTGTTTTGTTCTCAGCTGAAGTTTGCGCTGCCGCCGTTGGTCGGGATCACGCCGACATAGGTCGTGCCGCGCGAGAGGTTCAGCGCCGTGCCGTCCTCGAGCGTGTAAGTAAAGCAGCTGTTGATGTCGCTGCGGGACCACTTGATCGGCACGTACTCGCCGCCGGTCACAAAGTAGCCGGTGCCGCTGCCGATGAGATCAACGGCCAGGCGGCCGTAGCTGTCCACCGTTTTCATATCGGCCGAGAGGATAAGCAGATTGGAGAACGGAACCGCTTCTCCGGTCGCGCCGTCCTTATAGTCGGCCTTATACTGCACGGCCGTGTACTTGCCGCTGTCAGCATGGTAGGCAAAGGACGTGCTCTTGGACGTGTTGAACGTCACCTGCACGTTCGCAGCCGCGCCTGCGGTGCACTGCTGGACGGCGTTGTCGGCAAAGTTCAGACCGGTCTTGTAGCCGCTCTCGTGCTCAGTGCGGAATTTATACTGATTCACGAGCGCCTCCACATTTGCTCCGTGGAAGAACAGCGTGTGCTCCGAGCCGTGCTGGCCGCGGCTGGCATCGCGGTAGAACATGGAGCTGGTGTTGCCGTCGCGCACGCCATCCAAATGGTCGGCGTTGTAGGTCTTGACATCACTGTATGCCTGCTCGCTGCCGCCGGCGTGGATGACGATGGCGTCATACGACAGGGCCACGCTCAGGTAATACGGGCGCAGGCTGCGGATGCTGCCGACAGACTCCACGTCATACAGGTGGCTGAAAATCGCCATCATGCGCGTGATGCCGCCCTCGGCCGGGATCTCATAGATCATGTCCGCGTTGCTGATGCCGACCTGCGGCTGCGCGTAGACGATGTTGTTGATCATGACGGCAAACGGCCGGGTGTTTGCGGGTTTGCTGCTCAGCGGTTCACCGGTCAGCGGGGCATAATAGTTCTCCGTTTTTCCGGCAGCGCCGTTGGTCGATGGTTTTTCGGATTTGACGCCGCAGCCGGAGCAGACAAGCAGCGCCGCAGCGAGAAGACAAGCAAAGAAGCGTTTCAAAACAGCAATCCTCCTGTTATGATTTGGTCAACGCTCATGATACACGCCTTGCAGAGGATTGTCAAATGCCCCGCACCGTGCTACAATGGAAATAAGAATTTTTAATAACTTTCTGGAGATGACCATTCATGTATGAAGAGATCCGCAAATCCGCCCGCGCAGCCTTGCTCGAGCTGCTGGATGTTGCCGCGCTCAAGCCCGGCCAGCAGGTCGTGATCGGCTGCTCCTCGAGCGAGATCATGGGGCAGAAGATCGGCAAGGGCTCCACGCCTGAGGCGGCAAAAGCCGTGGTCGATGAGATCCTGCCAATCCTGAAAGCGCGTGGCCTCTGCCTGGAGGCGCAGTGCTGCGAGCACCTCAATCGCGCCCTGATCATGGAGCGTGCCGACGCGGAGCGGTTCGGATACGAGATCGTCTGCGTCCGCCCGCGGCCGAAAGCCGGCGGCTCGTTTGCGACGGCGGTCTATGAGGCGATGGAAGATCCGGTCGCAGTCGAGTTCGTGAAGGCCGACGCCGGTCTCGATATCGGCAACACGATGATCGGCATGCACCTCAAACATGTGGCCGTGCCGCTGCGCCTCTCGGTCAAGACGATCGGGGAGGCACCGGTCAATGCTGCCCGCACACGTCCGAAGCTCATTGGCGGCAGCCGCGCAGAGTACCCGGACTAAGGACATGAGAAAAGCGCATCCCCCGGAAA
>ERZ1026975.1288-NODE-1288-length-12057-cov-4.146309_pt1 | contig 12057 bp, 10 predicted proteins | sample MGYA00519561_ERZ1026975 | MGnify/ENA primary metagenome ERZ1026975 (study PRJEB26926, sample SAMN06164672) | human gut metagenome | biome: ENVO:00009003; feature: ENVO:2100002; material: ENVO:00002003 | host: Homo sapiens | place: USA | collected 2012 ... | reverse complement strand
CCTCCGCACAACATGCGCGAGGTGGCAGAAGGCGTGCATTGGGCGCTCGACCATCCGGACGCGAGCCGTGAGGAACTGCTCGACAACCTGATCCGCATCATCAAGGGACCGGACTTCCCTACCGGCGCCACGATTCTCGGCCATAAGGGCATCGAACAGGCGTACCGTACCGGCCGTGGCCTCATCACCATGCGAGCCGTGGTGAACACCGAGGAGATCAAGGGCCGCATGTGCCTCGTGATCACCGAACTGCCGTACCAGGTCAACCCGGATCGTCTGGTCGTGTCCATCCGCGAAGCGGTGCGCGACGGCAAGATCCAAGGCATCGCCGACATGCGCGACGAAACCTCCGGCCGTACTGGCCAGCGCCTCGTGCTCGTGCTCAAGCGCGACGCCGTGCCGAAGGTCGTGCTCAACAACCTGTACAAGCATTCCCAGCTGCAGCAGACCTTCGGCGCGAACATGCTGGCACTGGTCGACGGTGTGCCGCGCACGCTGTCCCTGGATGCGTTCATCCGTCATTGGGTAAACCACCAGCTCGAAGTCATCGCACGCCGTACCGCCTACCTCAAGCGCGAGGCCGAGGAACGCGACCACATCCTGCAGGGCTATCTGAAGGCCCTTGACATGATCGATGAGGTCATCGCCCTCATCCGTGCCTCCGAGTCCGCGGAGACCGCCCGCACGGGCCTTATGGACCTGCTTGACGTGGACGAGGTGCAGGCCGACGCCATCCTCGCCATGCAGCTGCGCCGACTGGCCGCCCTGGAACGTCAGAAGATCCTCGACGAGCACAACGAGCTCATGCGCAAGATCGCCGACTACAACGACATCCTCGCCAAGCCGGAACGCCAGCGCAAGATCGTCGGCGACGAGCTGGACGAAATCGTCGCCAAGTATGGCGACGAACGCCGTACCAAGATTCTGCCGTACTCCGGCGAGATGAACGTCGAAGACCTGATCGCCGAAGAAAACGTGGTCGTCACCGTGACCCACTCCGGTTTCATCAAGCGCACCAAGGCCGACGAATACCGCGCGCAGCACCGCGGCGGCAAGGGCATCAAGGGCGCCAAGCTGCGCGAGGACGACGTGGTGGACCACTTCTTCCTGACCAGCACGCACAACTGGCTGCTGTTCTTCACCAACAAGGGCCGCGTGTACCGTCTGAAGGCATACGAGCTGCCGGAAGGCTCCCGCGATTCCAAGGGACAGCACGTGGCGAACCTGCTGCAGTTCGGCCCGGACGAGACGATCCAGACCGTGCTGTCGATTCCGAACTACGACGTGGCCAAGTACTTGGTGCTCGCCACCCGTTCCGGCAAGGTCAAGAAGACCGCGCTCGCCGAATACGACTCCCCGCGTCAGGGTGGTCTGATCGCGGTACGACTCATGACCGACGAGAACGGCGAGAACGCCGACGAGCTGATCGGTGCCGCGCTGTGCAACGCCGACGACGACATCATCCTCGTCTCCAAGCAGGGCATGAGCCTGAAGTTCGAAGCCAACGACGAGCAGCTGCGCCCGATGGGCCGCCAGACCGCCGGTGTGCAGGGCATGAAGTTCCGCGACGGCGACGAGCTTTTGGCCATGGATGTGGTGCAGGGCGATTCCGACAGGGATCTGCTCGTGGTCACCAACGAGGGCTTCGCCAAGCGCACCGCCATCAGCGAATACCGTCTGCAGGGCCGTAACGGCTACGGCGTCAAGGCCGTGCAGCTCGCCGAAGGCCGTGGCTCCCTGGTGGGTGCCGTGATCGTGGAGGAATCCGACCAGATCATGGCCATCATGAAGTCCGGCAAGGTCATCCGCTCCAACGTCGCCGAAGTCAAGCGCACCGGACGTACCACCCAGGGTGTGACGCTCGCCAAGCCTGACAAGAACGACGAAATCATCTCCATAGCACGTAACGAGGAGACCGACGAGGATGACGCCGAGCAGGCCGCCGCGGAAAACGGAGCAGTCCAGAACGACGCAGCCACGCAATCGCAAGCCGAAATCACTACTGAAAACTCCGCTGAAACCGGTACGGAAGCCACTTCCGATGCCGGCGATGGCGAGAATGTAGAGGCCTGAGACACAGGCGGGGAATCGTCTGCGAAAACTGGTAGCCTCGGCTAGAAGTAGGCAAGATTCTGCAAGGAGCAACGATGAGCGAGAACAATGAAAGCCATCAGGCGCAGGCAGGGGCGCAGGCCCCACGCGTGGCCCGTTCCGCATCCAGCCAGCCGTTGAGCGGTACGGAACAGTCTCAGGCGCATGAGAACATGGCCGCCGCGTCCGGCGGTGTGAAGGTTCGTGAAAAAGCGCGTCGTGGCGCGCCTCGCGCCCGCCGCATGAGCCTGTCCCTGACCCGCATCGACGCATGGTCCGCGGCCAAGGTGGCGTTCATGCTTTCCATCGCGGGAGGCATCATCCAGATCGTCGCGGTGACGCTGCTGTGGCTGCTGCTGAACGTGGTCGGCGTGTTCGATCAGGTGACGCAGATCGTGTCCTCCACCGGTCTTGACGCCGGCGGATTCGACCTTGCCAACGTGCTTTCGCTGAGCACCGTGCTGAGCGCGGCCACCATCTTCTCCATCATCGAAGTGGTGCTGTTCACCGTGCTGGTGGTGATTCTCACGCTGCTGTACAACGTGGTGAGCACGCTGGTCGGCGGCATCCACGTGACGCTCGGCGACGACTGATCGATTCGTCATACGGCGTTCGTACGGCGCTTGCGCAACGTAAGCCGTTCGTGCAACATAAGAAGACGGCGCTTCCCTACTTCGGGAGGCGCCGTCTTTTCTTATGTAATCGCGATTATGCGGTCGCTTTTATGCAATCGTCATACTGCGTTGCGTGTTATGCCGTAAACGCATATGAAAACGGTCCGTGCGAACGAATCGCACGGACCGTTGAAACGGATTGTGAAAGACGATCAGAGCACGCCCTGGGCGACCATGGCGTTGGCGACCTTGACGAAGCCGGCGGCGTTGGCGCCGAGCATCAGATCGCCCTCATGGCCGTACTCCTTGGCGGCGGCCAGGGAATTGGCGACGATGTTCTCCATGATGGACTTGAGCTTGTTGTCCACCTCTTCGAACGTCCAGGAAAGGCGGTAGGAGTTCTGGCTCATCTCAAGGCCGGACACAGCCACGCCACCCGCGTTGGCGGCCTTAGCCGGGCCGTATAGCAGGCCGTTGTCCTGATAGACGGCGATTGCCTCCGGGGTGGACGGCATGTTGGCGCCTTCGCACACGACCTTGCAGCCGTTGGCGACGAGGGCCTTGGCGGACTCCTCATCGATTTCGTTCTGGGTGGCGCACGGCAGCGCGATGTCGCACGGCACGGTCCACACGCCCTTGCAGCCCTCGTGGTATTCGGCACCCGGAACACGCTCCGCGTACTCCTTGATGCGGCCGCGGTGGCCGAGCTTGATGTCCTTGACGATGTCGAGCTTGATGCCGTCCGGATCGTAGACGTAGCCGTTGGAATCGGAGGCGGTGACGACCTTCGCGCCGAGGGCCTGGGCCTTCTCGGTGGCGAAGATGGCCACGTTGCCGGAGCCGGAGATGACGACGGTCTTGCCTTCGAAGGAATCGTTCTTCAGGACGCGCAGGGCTTCCTGGGTGTAGTAGCACAGGCCGTAGCCGGTAGCCTCGGTGCGAGCCAGGGAGCCGCCGAATTCGAGGCCCTTGCCAGTGAGCACGCCGGAGTATTCGTCGCGGATGCGCTTGTACTGGCCGAACAGGTAGCCGATCTCACGGGCGCCGACGTTGATGTCGCCGGCCGGAACGTCGGTGAACTGGCCGATGTGACGGCACAGCTCGGTCATGAACGCCTGGCAGAAACGCATGACTTCGGCATCGGACTTGCCCTTCGGATCGAAGTCGGAGCCGCCCTTGCCGCCGCCCATCGGCAGGCTGGTCAGGGAGTTCTTGAGAATCTGCTCGAAGCCAAGGAACTTGATGACGCCCTCGTTCACGCTCGGGTGGAAACGCAGACCGCCCTTGTACGGGCCGATCGCGGAGTTGAACTGGATGCGGTAACCGCGGTTGACCTGCACCTTGCCCTCATCGTCCGTCCAGGCGACGCGGAACTTCACCACGCGCTCCGGCTCGACGAGGCGCTCGAGCACGCCCGCCTTCTCATATTCCGGGTGCTTCTCAACAACCGGCTCGAGGCTTTCGAAGACCTCGCGAACGGCCTGCAGGAACTCCGGCTGGTCGCCATCGCGCTTCTCGACCTGCGCGTACACGCGCTTGACGTACTCATCAGTGAGCATATTTTTCCCCTTCGGGATAGTTGGGTTATCAATACGGCGATTTCATTCTATGTGCTTGATTGTGAGACGCACAAGATATTGCTCAAGATTTGGCTGGAGCGTGCGGATATAGGATGGATTCGGGCATGCAAGAGAGACACGTCCAAAGAGAGACTTGTCCATTGACGCGATTCACGGAATCGCGAATGCAGAACAGGAGCAAAAATGTTCGAAGGATTCAAGAAATTCATCGCACGCGGCAACATGATCGACATGGCCGTCGGTGTCGTCATGGGCGGTGCCGTCACCACCGTGGTCAATTCGATCGTGAACAGCGTGATCAACCCGTTCATCGCCATGATTTTCGGCAAGCCGAATATGGACGGCCTGCTGGCGATCACGTTCAACGGCGCGACCGTCTCGTTCGGCGCTGTGCTGGGCGCGATTCTGAATTTCCTGATTATCGCGGCCGCCGTTTATTTCTGCATTCTGGTGCCGATTAACAAGTTCCGCGACATGACCGAGGCGCTGCTTGCCAAGACCAAGCTTGCCGAGCAGAAGGAAGCCGAGGAAAAGGCCGCTGAAGAGCCGTCTGCCGAAGAGCAGACCGTCCAGCTGCTGCAGCAGATTCGTGACGAGCTGTCCAAGCAGAACGCGGCCCGCAACTAGTTGCGATTCGTGGTGCCACTCCCCTATTGATTTGATGATTCCGGCCGCTTGCGGGTATGCAGGCGGCTGTTTTATTTGGTTTGCGGGCGATCGCGTCCGTTGGATGGTCGACAAGAGGCTGAATACGAAAAAGGCTTCCGATTACTCGGAAGCCTTCAATTCTGTGGAGCTAAGGGGATTCGAACCCCTGACCCTCTCCATGCCATGGAGATGCGCTACCAGCTGCGCCATAGCCCCGTGGAGCTAGCCGGGTTCGAACCGGCGACCCTCTGCTTGCAAAGCAGATGCGCTACCAGCTGCGCTATAGCCCCATAGGTGAAAAAAGCGGCTGTGCCGCTTCCTTACCATCTACGTGGGCCCGGGAGGACTTGAACCTCCGACCTCATCCTTATCAGGGATGCGCTCTAACCACCTGAGCTACGGGCCCAACTTGCTGTGTCTTGAACACAACGAATTGAAATGATACTTGAATCACAGGGAAAGTCAAGTGCCGCCGTGTCATCGGCGTGTCGTGGCATAATGCAGGCATGACATACGGGCAGCGCAACGGCGGTAACGGCCGTTACGGCAGGGGAGTGGGGCATCGCAACCGCAATCGCGTGATTTCCGAAACGACGGCGAGCATCGCCGGCATGCGGGTGTCCATCGTGCGCAAACCCATCAAAAACATGTACCTGCGCATCAAACCGCCGAACGCGGATATCGTCATCTCCGCGCCGCAACGAATGTCGCAAAGCGCTATCGAACGGTTTGTAACGGAACGCAAGCCGTGGATCGAACGGGCGCAACGCAGCATGCGGCAGGCCAGAGACGCGCAACTCAACGCGCAGCGTGCGCAAAACGGCAATATTGGCGATACTGGCGCTTCCGCCAACCCGCCCGCTTTCGTATGGACGGACGAGGCCAAGGCGCGGGCGCAACGCAACATCGAATCGCAATTGCCTGTGTTGCTTGCCAAATGGGGCCCGATCGTTGGCCGTACGCCGACGCATATCACGTTGCGTCTGATGAGTTCGCGTTGGGGATCGTGCACGCCGAAGACCGGACGTATCCGACTTAACCTGCAGCTTGGTTTAATGGCCCCTAGATTCCTCGAATACGTGCTGGTGCATGAGATGGACCCACCTGTGGGAGAACGGCCACGGAGAGGGCTTTCAAAGGCGTATGAGCGCCTATCTGCCGCAATGGAGGCAGTTACGCCGCGACATCAACCGGCAGGTGGTGCTGTAAGAGGCTGCTCGGGTTACTTGCCGTCCGCCGCGGAATCGCCAGCCGCGGAACCGTCCTCATCGGCGGTGTGCCGACGCACTTCCAGCGTTTCGATACGACGGCCGTCCACCTTGGTGACGACCATGTCATAACCGTCATCGGACGACAGCACGTCGCCCACTTCGCCCATTTTGCCGGTGTGCGCCAGGAAATAGCCGGCAACCGTCTCGTATGGGCCGTCTTCCAGCTCGATGCCGGTCAAATCCGCGAAATCCTCGATCGTCATGCCACCTTCGATGGTGGCCACGCCATTGACGAAAGCGGCGCGTTCCGTACGTTCGCCGCCCTTCTCTTCGGGCAGATCGTATTCGTCACGGATGTCGCCGACCAATTCCTCGGTCATGTCTTCCAACGTGACGATGCCGTCGGTGCCGCCGTATTCGTCGATTACCACGGCCAGGTGAATGCCTCGTTTGCGCAGCAGCTCAAGGCTTGGCAGCAGCTTCGACGTGCCCGGCAGGGAAATGCCCTCACGCGTCACGTCGGCAACGGTTCTCGCCTTCGGATCGCGGATGTCAAGCAGGTCGCGCACGTGCACGAAGCCGAGCACGTCATCGAAATCCTTGCCGGTGACGGGGTAACGCGAATACGGCATTTCACGCACGTACGCGGCGGCTTCCGCAATCGGCATGGAGCCGTCCAGGAACGCGACGTCGGCACGAGGACGCATGACCTCCGCCACGATGGTTTCGGATGCGTCGAACACGTCGTCGAGGATGGTGCGCTCGTCCTTGCTGAGGTTGGTGTTGGTGTTGACGAGCACGCGCAGCTCGTCGTCGGACACCTCGCTGTCGGTTTCGTTCGGATCGAAGCCGAGCAGCCGCACGATGCCGTTCGTGTTCTTGCCGATCAGCCAGATGATCGGCTTGCACACTTTGGCGAACACATGGATGGCCGGCACCACGGCACGCGCGATCTGCTCGTTGCGTTGCATGGCGATACGCTTCGGCACCAGTTCGGAAATGACGATCGAACAATACGAGATGATCAGTGTCAACGCGATGGTGGTCAGGGGAGCGGCGACGTTATGCGGCACACCCCAGTCTTCGATGACCGGCACGATATACGGGGCGATTGAGGATTCGCCGAACGACGCGGACAGGAAGCCGCACAGCGTCACGCCGATCTGCACGGTGGACAGGAACGTGTTCGGGTCGCGTGCGATCTGCGCCACACGCTTGCCGCGCGCATCCTCCTGTTCCATCTGGTCGATCTGCGATCCGCGCAGGCTGACCAGCGCCAGTTCGGTGCCGGCGAACACGGAACCGAGCAGCAGGAAAATGAAAATCAGAAGGATGTTCAAACCAAGCGACATGATTCCAATCTAAAGCAACGGCATGTCAAAACAGCGCGACGCAACGGATCCGGAAGCCGTCTTTTTCCGGAAAATCGTCAGAAGCTCAGCACTTCCACCTTGCCGGTGTCGAGCTGGTAGCGTGCGCCCGTGATCATCAGCCGATCCTCGGCCAGCGCGTGCTGGATCACTTCGGAACGTTCCACCAGCTGTTCGATGGTGCGTGCGATGTGCACGCGCTCGAAATCCTCCGCCGATTCCAGTTCCGATTCGTGCGCCTGCCAAATCGAAAAACCGACCGTGCGCATCATGATCGAATCCGAATCGCAGATGCGTTCGTCGATGTCGGAAATGCTGTCGGCGGCCATCAGCGAATCTTCCGCATCGGCGGTCAATTCGTGCAGTAACGCTTCGTAATCCTTGGAAACTTGCTTGATCGCACCGCAATTCTGATGGCCGAGCACTACCAGCAAACGTACGCCGAGTACGGTCACCGCGTATTCTAGGGACGCAATCACGGCTTCGTCGATGATTTGACCGGCCGTGCGAACCGTGAACAGGTCGCCGATGCCTGCGTCGAAAATAATATCGGGGCTGACACGCGCATCAGAGCAGCTCAGTATGGCCGCTTCCGGTGCGTGTGTGTCCACAAGTGCCTCGCGTGCTTCAGCGCCACGATTCGGATGTTCCGGTTTGCCCTCCGCAAACCTGCGATTACCTGCCAGCATGCGGCTCCAAACGCCGCTTGCCGTGCCTTCGACCTCGTCTTGGTCTACAAACAGTTCGTCTGCCATTGACTCCACCCCTCATTGTTCAGGCTAGCCAACATCATACGTTTTGGTCTGACCGTTCGCTGGGAAATAGAGCGATATCTCGCTTATGTATGGCAGATTTCGTGTTCTGTCCGGTGATATTTCGCTTATGTATGGCAGTCCCAAAGGTGAAAAACCGGAAAAATGTACCCCCGAAGTGGGTTTTTCGCATGATGGTCTGCCATATATAAGCGAGAAGGCTCATGGCAAGGCTCCGATTCTGCCATATATAAGGCAGATATAGGTATGAAAAAGGGTCCCCGATCGGCAGTGCGAACGGGGACCCTGAAAGAAACTGGCTAAAATCAGCCGGTGTTCTGCAAGCCTGCTGCGACACCCGACACGGTGCACAGGATCAGGTAGGTGTTACTGCAGTCTGCAGAAGATGAAAAGAATAAGAGCTAAAACAAGAAAGGCGGCACCGCTTATTCTCATTAAGGATGTGTATAGATTGCTCGGATCTCCTTTTTGAGTCCAGAGGAAATTGCTTATTTTCCAGAGTTGCCTTGGAAAAATAAGCATACATAATCCTAGCAGAGCAAGTGCTGTGAGATATATGTACTGCACTGTTCTCCTTATTTTAGGTAGTCGGAGATGCAAGGGTATGGTCCTTGTTTATTTATTCCGTTGCTTGAATCTTTGAAGAAATCGATACTCTCAAATGTAATCCCTTTATATTGCTTCACGGTAATTACTTTAAAATGAAGGTTAATTCTGTCTTCTTTCTTGTACTTGTTGGTGATATTTCCATTAAATTTCCATTCAATATATTCGTTGTCTAATAAAAAGAAGAGTGATGTATTGTTTTCATTGGGATTGAATTGAATTTTATCTATGGTATCTTCAAAAATAATATCATCTCCTGTATTGTAGTCGCGAAGATAATCGACTGATATACCACTTTTTTCGTCATAAAATTGATTGTTAAGTTGTTTGATGTCAAGGGTTGGGGCTTTTGTTGTTCTTGGTTGATCTGGGTTGGCGTTGTATCGGAACGTGGTGCCATCGTTAGCCAGGTAGTCGATTAGATTGGTATTTGGGACGTCGATGATCGTTGGAAGACTTCTTCCATTGCCGTAATATTGGCGGTAATAACACTGCCAATTTTTCCCGCTGTCATCTTCGGTGAAACGAGCGTCCCATGTTCCGGTGCCATCGCTGCTTGATCTGGTGTATGAGACATACTGGTTTGTCCCTACTGTTTTATTGATAACCCTTTTGCCTGAGGTTGTGGACAAGGCTAGAACTATATTGGCTCCAAAATCGACGGGGTTAGCTCTATGCGCGTGCATTTCGAAGCTGGTCACACGGCTGGAGACTTGAGGGCGCATATAGAATTCGCCCCCATTGGTGCCATTGTTGAAAACAATGGAAGGTGAAACCATATAGGTGGAATATTGATCATTTGAACTTTGCCCATCGAGATTGACTACCCGGTCGATGACGTTATTGGCGACAATCCATCCAACCTGCCACCAATTTACAGCAAAGGCTGGAGTGGTCATAACTGTGCATAGGCAAACTGAGATAATTGTGGAGAATAAAAAAACTCTTCTGGATTTCATAATTTCCTCCATGTGAAAATTTAATCTCAATCGACAATGATTAAGATATTAAGAGTATTCTAATGGAAAATGAGTAGGGGTGCACTTTAGGGTGTGATTTTCTAGTGAAAATAGCAAAGGTTCTCTCTCGTGGAAGTTACAAACGAGGGCTTCGCTATGTGTCTGTGTTTCAGGAGTCATGCAGTTGTTACTGAATCATGAGTGGATTGAGGATAAGTATGCTAGTGCTGCATGTTAGGCGCTGAACAAAAACCTTCGAGTGCGGCGTCTTCCTTCAACAACACAACTCGTTCAGAAATACACCCAATATGGTCAAACAGTAAGACAGCGCTATGATGCGAACAATCTTCTTCCAAGACAGTTTGTCATGAAGGAAAGCCGTAACCAAAAGGGTTGTCATTGGGGTTATAAGCAGGACGAGAAAGAAATAGAGAAATGTGGACTAGGCTCAATCTGATAACGTCCGAATTCCTGCGCACTTTCGGTTTTGTTCTTCGTTGAGATGTTGAAGCGGGCATGGCCCGCGTCCTGTGTACGATTTTCAGTCGCCAAACAAAGAATCGCAATTGGAAAGCAGGACGCGCAGCCATGCCCGACAGCAACATCATACAGATCGACCAGAACCTGTTCGAGACCAAACTCGACCGGCTGGTCACCGAGAAGATGACCCAGATCCTCAACGCCATGCTCGACGCCGAGGCCGACGAGATCACCGGGGCCGCCAGATACGAACGCAAGGAGGGGCGCAAGGCGTACAGGGCCGGCCACTACGAACGCACGCTCACGGCAAAGGCGGGCAGGCTCGAGCTCAGGGTGCCGAAACTCAAGGGCGCGGTCTTCGAATCCGCGGTCATCGAACGCTACCGCAGGCGGGAGTCCAGCGTCGAGGAGGCGTTGATGGAGATGTACCTGGCGGGAGTGAGCACCCGTCAGGTCGACGACATCAGCAAACTGCTGTGGGGTGACAGGATGCCATCCCAGACCCTTTCCGACAAGCTCAAGCGCGTGTATGACGACATCGACCGATGGCGCACCCGGCCATTGGAATCCGAATACCCGTACGTGTTCATGGACGGCGTGTGGCACAAGCGCTCCTGGGGCGGAAGCGTGGAGAACGTCAGCGTCCTCGTCGCCATCGGCGTCAACGCGGAGGGCCACCGCGAGGTCATCGGCGTGACGGAGGGCATGAGGGAGGACGCTGCCAGCTGGGAGCAGTTCATACGAAGCATGATCGAACGCGGTTTGAAGGGCGTGCGCCTCGTGGTCGGCGACCGGTGCGCGGGACTCGTCTCCACGGTGAACTCGATGCTTTCCCGGGCGAAGTACCAGCGGTGCATGGTGCGCTTCATGCGCAACGTGCTCTCGAAGGTGCCGCCCAACCACCGGGATTGGGCGTCCGCGGCCCTGAAGGCGATATTCGCCATGGAGTCCCGCGAATCCGCCCTCGCCAAGGCCGGGACGGTCGCCGCGGAGATGGAGTCCAGGAAGCTCAAGGCGGCGGCCGGCTGCCTGCGCGAGGGCATCGGGGAGACGACCGCCTACCTTTTGCCGGAATTCCCGACGGAGCACCGCAGGAGGATCCGCACGAACAACATGATCGAACGGCTGAACCGGGAGATCCGGCGTCGCACGCGCGTCGTCGGCAGTTTCCCGGACGGCAACAGCGCGTTGATGCTCATCTGCGCCAGAATCAGGTACGTCACCGCGAACGAATGGAGCACGCGCCGCTACCTCGACATGTCCCGGCTCGATGACAACCTGCAGGAAGCGAACTGATCATCGTCCCATGGACGGGCACGACCCTAAGTGCGCAAACCTTCGGGCACTACCCCGTTGCCGACAGATGACAATGGATAGCAACAAAAGATAGACATAAATAAAGGAAGGGCGAAAACCATTGCGGTTCTCGCCCTTCCTGATGCCTGAATGCATTCGCAAAACGCAGGCGTTGCTGACTAGTGCTAACTAGTTACTGACTACTTCGACTACTTCTTACGCTTAGCTTTGGATCTGCTCTTGTGAGCCTTGTGGCTCTTTTTGCCGTCCTCATCGTAATAGTAGTAATAGTAGTAGTTATCGTTGTTGGAAACCTTGCGCTCCTTCTCGAAGTTGAACACAAAGCCAACCACCGGAACGTTGAGGTTCTCGAGCTGCACGGCAATATCTGTCTCTTATACACATCTGACGCTGCCGACGATAAGGCTC
>ERZ1026975.1264-NODE-1264-length-12277-cov-5.146130_pt1 | contig 12277 bp, 8 predicted proteins | sample MGYA00519561_ERZ1026975 | MGnify/ENA primary metagenome ERZ1026975 (study PRJEB26926, sample SAMN06164672) | human gut metagenome | biome: ENVO:00009003; feature: ENVO:2100002; material: ENVO:00002003 | host: Homo sapiens | place: USA | collected 2012 ... | reverse complement strand
GAACGGGAAGCGCCAGACGAAGCGCTTCCCCGGCTACGCCACGGACGTGGTCACGGACAAATCCATCCAATGGCTGGAAAACCGGGACAAGGACAAGCCTTTCCTTCTCGTCGTAGGCCACAAGGCTCCTCACCGCGCCTGGTGCCCCGCCCTGCGCCATCTGGGCAAGGTAAACACGTCCAAGCTGACGCCGCCCGCCAACTTCCATGACGACTACGCCAACCGCCCGGAATTCCTGAAGAAAAACCAGCAGACCGTAGCCAGGCACATGGCGATTTATTCTGACCTCAAGGTGCTCAAGGACCAGGTGCCGGAAGACATGCGCAAGAGCATCGTCTCCCCCGGCTACGGCTGGGACCTGGGCGAACTGAACCGCATGACCCCGGAAGAAAAGAAAACCTGGACGAACTACTACGCCAAGCGCACCAAGTCCCTGGTGGACGGCATGAAATCCGGGAAGCTGAAAGACCCGAAAGCCTTCGCGGAATGGAAATGGCACGCCTACATGGAAGACTACCTGGGCTGCCTGCTTTCCGTGGACGACAGCATCGGACGCCTCATGAAATACCTGGACAAGGAAGGCCTTTCCAAAGACACGCTGGTCATCTACTGCGGCGACCAGGGCTTCTACATGGGCGAACACGGCATGTACGACAAGCGCTGGATTTTTGAGGAATCCCTCCGCATGCCCCTCATCATGAGATGGCCCGGAAAAATCCCCGCGGGCATCCGCAATACCACCATGGTGCAGAACATCGACTACGCTCCCACCATCGTTTCCGCAGCAGGAGCGGACACCCCGGAAAACATGGATACCTTCCAGGGCGTTTCCCTGCTTCCCACGGCCTTCACGGGCAAGAAGCCGGACAACTGGAGGGACGCCATCTACTACTGCTTCTACGAGAATCCTGGCGAACACAACGCCCCGCGCCACGACGGCATCCGGACGGACCGCTACACGCTCTCCTACATCTGGACCAGTGACGAATGGATGCTCTTTGACATGAAGAAGGATCCCATGCAGATGAAGAACGTCATTGACGATCCCGCCTACAAGTCCACCGTGGAACAGCTCAAGAAGCGCTACAACGAACTCCGCAAGGCGTACAAGGTCCCGGAAAACTGCCCCGGAGGAAAGGGAACGCCCATTCCCAAATTTGACGCTTCCTGGTAGGAAGCCGTTCCAGCGGAACTTTTCCCAGGCGCCGGAAGATTCCGGCGCCTTTTTATTCCCTGGGTATCCCGGCTATTCCACCCCGTCTTTACCCGTAAAAACCTTTGCGGGGGCCCAATCCGGCGATCTTGGACAATTTATTCACGGCCTTCTCGCAAAAAGCAATTGCATGGTGAACGCCGGAGAGAAAGGTAAGCAAAGGCCTTTCCACCCTCTCCGCTCCAAGCTCTCCCAAAAAGAAGTCCGGATCCTTGTCATCAAATCCGGGGTGCCGTAAAAAGGGATGCCTCCCGTCAAGATGGATGACTCCCTTCCCGGAATAAAGGCAATCCAGATGGTTCATGGCCGCAACAAGCGACCACAGCGTCTGGTCATGCGTATGGTCCGCAAAATTGTCACGGCAGCGGCTTTTTTCCTCCGGAGTCGGGGAAGACACCAGGCTGAACTGCCGGCATAGTTCCATCCATTCACGAAGAATCCGGACGCTTTCTTCCGATTTTTTCAGGAAACACGGAGTCGGCTGAATCAGGGGGCTATGCTCGAAATCCCTGATATCCAGATTCAATGCGTCAAAAACGCTCTGCTTGCACCATCTTGACAAATCTCCCGTGTAATAGGAGATATTCACTCCCGGCAGGATATCCTGCCCCTTCTCCTCCAGCCATTGGACAAGAGGCTGTACTGAATGGCGGAAAAGCGTTCCCGGCGGACGCCCCGCATCCGTGTAAAGCAAATAGTCCCCTTCCTGCAGGCTTTCCAGTTCCCTGAGCATGATGAAGGGTTTCCAGCACCAGTAACCGGCCCCATGCAAATGAGGGTCAAACCAGGGCACTTCGCGCCTGATGCCTGCGGACAGAAGGCGGCCAAGATTCCAGAAAGACAATTCCACGGAAGGCTCCGCCAGCTTTAAACTTGTCATCCGCATCCACTGCCGCCAGCGGTAGCCGCGTGTCGCGAAAGAACAATAACGAATAGCCATGCGCGTTGATTCCGGGTAAACGCATGGCCGGGTAGAACATGGGCCATGCTTTCTGCACGCCCTTTCTAGCGAGTTGGTAATCCGCTTGTTTGGAGAAAATAAAAGAGAACCTGTAAAAATATAACCCTGAAAAAGTTGTCTGTTCAGGCCATCCTACGGGGATGATGGAAAATCTTTTTTATTACACGTCAAATATCTGGAATTCGTTCTCCGTTAAAATTTTCCATTGACAGCGGATTACCAATCCACAGCGTTGGCCGGATACTTGCCGATAAACGCCTTTTTTATATTCCCGCGTCCGCGGGGGGCGCCCTTATGGTTGAAGCTCCGCGTCCAGCCGCTTATCCAGGTCCATGGCGGCGCCGATAGCCGCATCCATGTTATAATACTCCCACTCCGCAAAACGCCCCAGCAGGTAAATGCCCCTGGGTTCCAGGCACTCCTTCAGCTCCCGGATCAGGGCCCGGCTGGACGCATCCTGCACGGGATAGGTATATTCCTCCCAGTGATGGGCCAGGTAGGAGGGGGAAAAGGGAATAAGCTCCAACTGCCGCCTGATTTCCTCTTCCGTCATTTGCTCGGAAAACTCAATGGTGGCGGTGGTAATGTCTCCGTTATTGTTGTTCCTGGAAAAATTCCCCGTGCAGATGATGCGGTGGGAACGGTGGTCCGGGGAGGGCATGTAAATCCAGCTATAGCCGTTGGGGTCAATCCGGCACAGCACGGAGGTGGTGCCGTGGGAGCGCAATGCCGAAATCCGGGGAAGGAACGGACGGAGTTCATCCACGCCGGGAAAGCAGTCCGCAAGCTGCCTGGCATTCCCTGTAAAAACAACCCGGTCAAACAATTCTCCCTGCACGAGCCATTTTCCATCCTGCGCACGGATGTCCGCAGCCTCCGCCCGGTACCTGACCTTCAGGCCGCGCGCCAGCGTATCCGCCGGGCGCATCCAGGAGATCCTGGACACCGAGCCCGCCGTGCGCGAGCCCGAAAACCCCGCGCCCCTCGACCCCGCGCAGGCCGGGACCGTCCGCTTTGAGGACGTGTGCTTCCGCTACCCCGGCGCGGACGAGGACGCGCTCAGCCACATCACCTTCACCGCCCGGCCCGGCCATACCACCGCCATCCTCGGCGGCACGGAGATGGACGCCGACACGTTCGCAACGCTCTTTTTGCGCATGCTCGCCTGCTACGACATCGGCACGATCCCCGTCGCGCTCGACCGCGCGACGGCCGGCGACCTCGACCGCATGCGCCGCCGCGGCATCCGGCACCTGATCGTGCTCGGCGCGTCGGACGACCGGCTGCCGCGCGCCGGCGAGCCGGACGGCGTGTTCTCGCCCGAGGAGCGGCGCGAGCTGCTGGAGCTGGAGCTTGACATCGGCGGCGGCACGGACGACGCGCTCTGGCGCGAGTACAACCTCATCTACCAGTGCGTGACGCTCCCGGCCCAGACGCTCGCGGTGTCCTATCCGCTCTTTGACAGCAGCGGCACGCCCACGCGCCCGTCGTTTCTCGTCACGCGCATCGCTCAGCTCTTCGGCACGCTGCCCCGCCCCGCGAACCCGGACGCGCAGCGCCTGCTGGCCCCGGCCCCGGCGCTGGAGCTGGCCGGGCGCACACTGCGCGGGGCGACCGACCCCGCCGCCGTCGCGGCGCGCGCGTGGTTCGGGCAGCACGACCCCGCCGCGCTCGCCGCGCTCACGCGCGCGGCGCATACTGCCCGCGGCAAGCTCTCGCCCGAGCGCGTGTGCGCGCTCTACGGCAAGCGGCTGTACCTCTCGGCGTCGAAGGCCGAGCGCTTCTCCGCCTGCCGGTATGCGTACTTTCTGCAGTACGGGCTCAAGGCCAAGCCCCGCCGCCCGGCGGCGTTCAATCCGCCGGAGATCGGCACGTTCTTCCACTATGTCCTGCAGCACACGGCGCAGGACGTGACGGCCGCCGGCGGCTTCGCCGCCGTGACGGACGAGCAGCTCGGCCGCTTCACTGACCGCTGGACGCAGCGCTACATCCACGACGAACTCAACGACTTTCAGGAGAAATCCGCGCGCTTTACCTACCTCTTCCGCCGCCTGTGCCAGCAGGTGCGGCAGGTCGTGGCCGACATGGCGCACGAGCTGCGCGCGGGCGACTTTGTGCCGCTGGATTTTGAGCTCAACTTCGCAGACCCCGAGCAGATCGCGCCGATCACGCTTTCGGACGGCGAGGTGACGCTCAACATGAGCGGCGTGGCCGACCGCGTGGACGGCTGGCTGCACGACGGCAAGCTCTACCTGCGCGTCGTCGATTATAAGACCGGGCGAAAGGCGTTTTCGCTCTCGGACGTGTGGTACGGCATGGGCCTGCAGATGCTACTGTACCTCTTCGCGCTCGAGCGCTCCGGCCCCGCGCGCTATGGGCACGAGATCGTGCCGGCGGGCGTACTCTACGTCCCGGCGCGCGACGTGCTCATCCCGGCCGACCGCCGGCTCTCGCCCGAGGAGGCGGCCCGAGACCGCGCCGGTGCGGTGCGCCGCTCCGGGCTGCTGCTCGACGATGCCGCCGTGCTGCACGCGATGGAGCACAGCGACACGCCGCAGTACCTGCCCGTCTCGCCCCGGCGCAGGACGGAGGCGCTTGCGAGCGCAGAGCAGCTCGGCCTGCTCGCGCGGCACATCGAAACAACGCTGCTCGACCTCGCGCACGAGCTGCGCGGCGGCAGCATCACGGCTGACCCCTACTTCCGCTCCGGGCAGGACACGGCCTGCACGCACTGCGACTATCTGACCGTCTGCCACTTCACGCCCGGCGCGGGGGGCGACTGCCACCGTGTGCTCACCAAGCTCCCGGCCGACAAGGTCTGGAGCAACCTGAAAGGAGGCGCGCCGGATGCCTGAACTGAACTTCACGCCCGAGCAGCGCGCCGCGATCGACACGCGCGGCAGCACCGTGCTCGTGTCCGCGGCGGCGGGCAGCGGCAAGACCCGCGTGCTCACCGAGCGGCTCATGGCCTACCTCACGGACGCAGAGGCCCCGGCCGATATCGACCGCTTCCTCGTCATCACCTACACGCGCGCGGCCGCGGCCGAGCTGCGCAGCCGCATCCTCGACGGGATCTATGCGCGCATTGCTTCAGACCCCGAAAACCGCCGCCTGCGGCGGCAGGTCGCGCTGTGCGCCCGCGCCGAGATCGGCACGATCCACAGCTTCTGCGCAGACTTCCTGCGCGCCAACTGCGCCGCGCTCGCCCTCGCGCCGGACTTTCAGGTCGCCGATACCGAGCGCTGCGCCGCCCTGCGCGCGGCGGCGCTTGAGCACACGCTCGAGCGCGCCTATACGCACATCGACACCGACGCACCCTTCCGCCTGCTGGCTGACACGGTCGGCGGCGGGCGCGACGATGCGCGCCTGGGCGAGCTGGTGCTCTCGCTCTATGACAAGATGCAGTGCCACGCGCGGCCCGAGCAGTGGGCGCAGCGGCAGGTGGACCTGCTCGCGCTCGACGGTGTGACCGACGCGGGCGCCACGCCGTGGGGCCGGTCGCTGCTCGCGCGCGTGCGCGAGAGCGCGGCGCACTGGGCAGACGTGCTCGACGAGCAGCTGGACCTCATGGCGGCGCAGGACATGGCGTGGCTCTACGGCATCTACGGCACGAGCTTTGGGGCCACGGCCGACGGTCTGCGCGCCGTCGTGCGCGCCTGCGATCAGAACTGGGACGCCGCGGTCGCGGCGCTGCAGGACGTGCCGTTCCCGCGGCTTGGCAGCACGCGCAAGCCGCCGGACCCGGACGTGCGCGACCGCGTCAAGGCGCAGCGCGACGCGGCGAAAAAAGCCATCCAGACGCTGCAAAAGCAGATCAACATCCCCTCCGCGCAGGCGCTGCAGGACCTGCACGCGACCGCCCCGGCCATGCAGGCGCTGCTGGCGCTGACGCTGGACTTCGGCGCGGCCTACGCCGCTGAAAAGCGGCGGCGCAGCCTCGTGGACTTCTCCGACCTCGAGCACATGACCGCGCAGCTGCTCACGGACGATGACGGCGCGCCGACCGAGCTTGCACACCAGCTCTCGGGGCGCTACACCGAGATCATGGTCGATGAATATCAGGACGTGTCGGAGGTGCAGGACCTCATCTTCCGCGCCGTGTCGCGCGAGGGCAATAACCTCTTTTTCGTCGGCGACGTCAAGCAGTCGATCTACCGCTTCCGCCTCGCCGACCCCACGATCTTCCTCGACAAGTACGCGCGCTTTGCAGACTTCCGCGCGGCCGCGCCCGGTGCGCCGCGGCGCATCCTCCTACGGGAGAATTTCCGCTCCCGCCGCGCGGTGCTGGCCGGCGCCAACCACGTCTTTTCCAACATCATGTCCCGCGCGCTCGGCGAGCTGGACTATGACGACGCGGCCCGCCTGCGCGCCGGAGCAAGCTATCCGGACGACGGCGAGCGGCCGGAGCTCGCCGTGCTCGAGCTGCCGGACGCGGACGACGACGCGCCCACGCCGGAAAAGGCCGCGCTGGAGGCGGACTACGTTGCGCGTCGCATCCGCGCGCTCATCGACGGCGGCGCGGCCGTATGGGAAAACGGCGCTGCGCGCCCCGCGCACTATGGCGACGTGGTCATCCTGCTGCGCAGCGCCAACAGCGTCGGCCCCGTGTACCGCGCCGCGCTCGAGGCGCACGGCATCCCCGTGTCGGCGGAAACGAGCGGCGGGTTCTACACGTCCGAGGAGGTGTCGGTGCTGCGCTCGCTGCTGGCGGTGGTGGACAATCCGCACCAGGATGTGCCGCTCATCGCGGCGCTGCGCTCGCCGCTCTTCGGCCTGACGGCGGACGATCTGGCCGCCGTGCGCACGTGCGACCGCGAGCACGATTTTTACACCGCAGTCACGCTCGCCGCCGAGACGCGCGACGACTGCCGGGACTTTCTCGACGTGCTCGCGCGCTACCGCGCGCTGTCGATCGAGCTGCCGCTGGGCGAGTTTTTGTGGCACGTCGTGGACGACCGCGCCGTCATGGCGCTCACGAGCGCAATGCCGGACGGCGAGCTGCGGCGGCGCAACGTGCTGCTCCTGCTCGATCTGGCGCAGCAGTTTGAGCGCACCGGCGCGCGCGGGCTGCACCGCTTCCTGCTCTGGATGCAGCGGCAGGAGACCGAGGGCGAAGAGCCGGCCGCCCCCGGCAGCGAGAGCCGCAGCGTGCGCATCCTGAGCATCCACAAATCCAAGGGGCTGGAGTTCCCGTTCGTGTTTTTGTGCGACACGGCGCGCCTGTTCAACAAATCCGACACGCGCGCGAGCGTGCTCGTGCACCCGGCGCTCGGCCTCGGGCCGAAGTGCACGGATCTGGAGCACGGCGTGGAATACCCGACCATCGCGCGGCAGGCGATCGCGGCGCAGCTGCTGACCGAGACGCTCTCGGAGGAAATGCGCCTGCTGTACGTGGCCATGACGCGTGCGAAGGAGCGCCTCGTCATCACGGGCACCACGCACAGCATCGCCAAAACGACCGGCTGGCTGGACGCCACGGCTCGCGCGCCGCTCCCGCCGGAGCTGCTGCGCGGCATGGCAAGCCCCCTGTTCTGGCTGCTGCAGAGCGCGCTGCTCGACCGGGACGAGCGCTACCTGCGCCGGAACTATGTCTATCTGAAGCCGGACGCCGCAGCCGAAAGCGCGGAAGCCGGGACCGAACCCGCGCTGCCGGAGCCGGACCCCGCCCTGCTGGCGCAGCTCGAGCGCGCGCTCACGTTCCGCTATGGGCACGCGCAGGCGATCGATCTGCCGTCGAAAGTGACGGCGACGGAGCTCAAGCGGCTGGAGGCGGAGGACGCGCCGCCCGAGGACGCCGGTGCGCCGCTGCTGGCAGGCGCGCCGCGCACGCAGACCTTCCGCCGGCCGGACTTCTCGGCGCGCGCGCGCAAGCTCACCGCCGCCGAGCGCGGCACGGCCACGCACCGCATCTTGCAATACCTGCACTTTGCCGACGCGCGCACGCCGGAGGGCATCCGCGCGCAGGTAGAAACGTTGACCGCGCGCGGCCAGCTCACGGCGCGCGAGGCGCAGGCCGTGGACACGGCCTCGCTCCTGCGGCTGGGGCGCACAGAGCTCGGCGCGCAGCTCGCAGCGGCAGAGTCAGCGGGCACGCTGCGGCGCGAGTTTCGCTTCTCGCTCCTGTGCCCAGCGGAGACGTTCTTCCCCGGCGCCGGGGACGAGCAGGTGCTGCTGCAGGGCGTGGTCGACGCGTGGTTCGAAACAAAGGACGGTCTCGTCATCGTGGACTATAAGACCGACCGCATCCGCCCCGAGGGCGTGCCGGCGCGCACGGCGTACTATGCTGCGCAGCTGCGCGCCTACGCCGGGGCCATGGCGCGCATCACCGGGCGGCCGGTCTGCCGCCGCGTGCTGTATTTTCTGCACTGCGGGCGGACCAGCGACGTGCCGGAGGCGGACACGTAAAAAAATCCGAAAATCGCTTGCAATTTTGTCACCGGTATGCTAGAATTCAGGTTGCGTTTTGTAACCACGGACCAGCCCGTGCTCAAGACAGCCTATTATGAGGTGAATGACTATGAAAGACGGTATCCATCCGAATTACCAGCCGACCACGATCCGCTGCGCCTGCGGCGCCGTGTACGAGACCCGCTCCACGAAGCAGAACATCTCCATCGAGATCTGCTCCAAGTGCCACCCGTTCTACACCGGCAAGCAGAAGCTCGTCGACACCAGCGGCCGTGTGGATAAGTTCAACAAGAAGTACGGCATCAAGTAAGATCGGACTTACGACCTTCGCGAAAATCAGCCCGCGTGCACTGCACGCGGGCTTTTTCGTGCCCTGCGGTCCCTGTGACGTCACAAGCTGCCCAACCGTATGGCCGCGCGCCGGAAATGTTTGTTGCGTGCCGCATCCGTAACCGCGCCGCTTTGGCCGCAGGGCCAAAAGTCTCCTTTCCTGCCGCGCCCGTGGTCGAGCCGCCGCGGCCGGACAGCCAAAAACCTCCGTAACGTCACGAAAACCCCGCTGCCGAAGCAGCGGGGTTTCGATTTATGCGATTTGCGGGAAACTCAGACGATACGCTTATCGCGCACCTGAGAATCGTAGTGCTTGTTCAGGAGCGGACGCACCACGTAATAGATCAGCTTGTTCTCCAGGTTGAAGAAGTAGATCGTGAAGGTCGCGGCGAAGCCGACAAACCCGATCACGCCGACCTTGGCGAGCACTTTCGCAGCCAGTTTCATATTCATAGTCGGTACCTGCCTTTCTTAGTACGCCGCGGAGTCGTCGAACTCGACGATCGTCGGATCGAGCGGCTTCTCGTTCATGACGACGGACATATACTGGTTGACGCAGTTACGCATATCCTGACGGGAAACGGTGCGGCAGTCCTCCAGGTCATGCTCGATGAAGATGAAGTGGAAGCCGAGGTCGCGCGCCTGCTCTTCCATCATGGCGTGCACGCCGAGCATGCCCTTGCAGGCGATGTTGTCGTTCATGAGCACCATGTCGCAGTTGAAGTTCGTGGCCCACTCCCAGACGGAGTTGACGTTGTCCCAGCCGCCGACGGCCATGTGACGCATGCAGGCCTTCTCGGTCAGGCGGGTCAGGTCGTCCATGGCGATGTCCGGATCCTCGGTGTTGATCATGTTGTGGCCCATCGTGGAGTCCATGTTCAGGACGATGTTGATGCCCCAGCAGTTCTGCACCCAGGTCGGGAAGTCGGTGTAATACACGGCGGAGGGGCCCCACAGGAACGCGCGGTGGCGGGTCTTGCCGCCGAACGGCTCGTACTTATCCTTGTAAGCCTTGCGCATGATCTTGATGACCTTGCGGTCGACCTTGTTGTAGTACGGGTCGGCGCCGTTGACGGACTGCCACTCATAGAGCTTGTAGAGCGTCTCGGCGATGCCGACGAGCGGGGAGTACGGCGTCTTGAAGTAGTCCCACTTCTCGAGCTCGATCTGGTTCTGCTCGTTCATGCGCTTGGCGCCCTTGAAGAACGTCTTCCAGTTGAACTTCGTGTCGTAGTGCTCTTCGATGAAGGCGATGGTCTCTTCCATGACCTTGCGGGAGAACGGCAGCGCCGCGGGCTCGTTGTGGATCATGGCGAGGGTCGCCTGATAGTCGGGCAGGCCGATGCGGCGGCGCTGGAACATGGACGTCGACTCGGAGGCGTTGCAGGGCATGTTCGTGGTGACGACCGCCTTGCCGACGATCGGGAACGCGTCGTCGAGGGCGACGCCGGTCTCCGCCGCGCAGCGGGAGCACACGTCGGCCGGCAGGCCGAAGGACTCGGCCACGTCGATGTAGTACGGCTCGATGTGCTGGTCGATGTCGCAGATGATGAACTCCGGCAGCGTCTGCAGCGGCACCGGGTACAGATCCGGGAAGCCGGTCATGAACAGCTCAGGCAGCACCTCGTCGATGGGCACGAGCTTGCTGCTCTTCTCCTCGCTGGCGCCGAGGCGGCGGTCATGCGAGAGGATGTAGGCGATGCGCTTGGTCAGGCTCTGCACGATGGCGTACATATGCATGTGCGCGATCTTGAGCTCGAGGCCGCGATAGCCCTCAAACAGGCGGTCGATGAACATGAACGTGCCGAGGTAGGAACCCATCCAGCGGTATTCCCAGAAGCCCTTCAGGCACGGGATCGGCGCGGAAGCGACCATCTTGACCATGGCGCTGAGGTTTTTGAGCCATGCGCCGTAGTCGACGAGCGTGTCGTGCACGCCGCGCCACTCGCGGTACTTGGCGACGCCGGTCTTGTCATAGTAACGGCTGCGCTGACCGCCCAGGCCGTTTTCCGCTCTCCAGATGGGGTCGAACTTCTGCATCTTGGAGTCAATAAATTTCGTAACAGGGCAATTCATAGTTTTCGTTCCCCTCCTGTGTCAAGAATTGATTTTCTTGATTTCCAGGCTCTCGACGAAGGCCTGGAAACGGGTACGGAGCTGGCCGACGGAGCCGAGCGCGTATTCCTTCTCGATCGTGCAGCACGGCACGCCCATTTCCTCGGTCAGGATATGGGAAGAGAGCACCTTCTCATAGCTCCAGAACTCGCAGAACTTCATGTTCTCGTACACGACGCCGTCTGCGTGGAACTCGTCGACGAGGCGCTTGACCTCATCATGGCGCTGGTCGATCTTCATGCCGTCCATGAAGCGGGCGCACTGGTTCCAGTGCAGGTAGTGGCGGCAGATGGCGTCGAACGCGGTCTCGCCGTCCCGGATCTCGATGCGCTCACGGCTTGGGAAGCTGCCGAAGCAGTAGCGGTCCGCCACGACCATGGCCCCGGACATCTCCAGCATCTTCGTGAACTCCGGGTCGTCTATCTCCGCGCCGGTGACCATGACCCGCGCGCGGAACCAGGGCTTCGGCTCCGGCTCGCGCGTTTTGAGCTCCTCCAGCGTCTCGCGCAGGAGGGGCAGGACGAGGTACTTCGGGCAGGTCAGGCTCGCGAGCTGCATGACGTGGAACTCGTAGCCCGTGATGACGGGGTTTTCCGCCTTGCGCAGCGCGCCCATCTCCGTTATGATGCGGCACAGCTCGTTGTGCTCCGCGATGGCGGCGCGCAGGCGTTCCTCCGAGAAGTCCACGCCGTAGGTCTCGCGCAGGGGTTCGAGGATCTTCTTCTCCATCTGGCGGCGGTAGTAGCCGACGTGCCACTCGCTGCGGTTTATCGGCATGTCGATGCAGGCGACGAAGAACTTCTCCTTCGGGATGAGGCCGCAGTATTCAAAGTACTGCTCCATGCGGTTCATGGTGCAGCAGCACTCCTGGCCGATGAGCGCGTCCAGGAAGTTGTAGCCGCCCTCGAAGGCGCGCTCCAGTATGCTCTTGGAATAGGGACATGAGCGGTTGGTCATGTAGTAGGTGGCCATGTCGGGGCTGGTGCAGCCGGGCGCGCGCAGGCGCACGCCGAAGCAGCCCTCCACGTCCAGCAGCACCTCGGGTATGTAGGAGCAGTTGTAGCCCAGAGCGAGCTTCCCCTCCGCCTGGGCCTGCTGCACCAGCTCGTTGTTCGCCGCGCGCAGCAGCTCCTCAAAGCGGATAAGGTGCTTCAGGTCTCTCAATGTGTGTACCCCCCTCTGCTTCATTGTCAATTTGCCGTATATTTGCCGCTTTCATTATAAGGCTTTTGTAAATAATCGTCAACTAT
>ERZ1026975.1255-NODE-1255-length-12338-cov-5.349263_pt1 | contig 12338 bp, 6 predicted proteins | sample MGYA00519561_ERZ1026975 | MGnify/ENA primary metagenome ERZ1026975 (study PRJEB26926, sample SAMN06164672) | human gut metagenome | biome: ENVO:00009003; feature: ENVO:2100002; material: ENVO:00002003 | host: Homo sapiens | place: USA | collected 2012 ... | reverse complement strand
ACGAGATGTCTTAGGGTCTCGTGGGCTCGGAGATGTGTATAAGAGACAGGGCCTCGGCCTGTCCATCGTGAAGCACGCTGCGGCCTATCACCACGCCCGCGTCGCGCTGGAGAGCACCCTTGGCACGGGTACGACCGTCACCGTCACCTTCCCCCGCCCCGGCGAGGCGTAAGAAAACAGAACGAGCCGCTGCGGTTCTGCCGCAGCGGCTTTTTGCACACAAATGTTATTCATGTTTGTAGGGGAGGGGCGTGCCCCTCCCCTACAACGTGCCGTCGATGGCCCCTCAAAATGCAAAAAACCGGGGATGCCGGAAAATCCGGCATCCCCGATCGGGTCTCTTACATATCGAACGGTTCCATGGAGAGGACGGGGTGGCCGACCTCGGTCAGGTAGTTCAGCAGCTCCTCGGGGTCCTCGGTGCAGATGGTCTCGTCGGCGATCATGTCGGCGAAGTTATCCACATCGTAGAGCTCCTTGGCAGCCTCGTTCAGCTTGTCGCGCATCTGCTCCTTGAGCTCCTTCGGCAGCCAGACGATACGGCCGAGGCCGCCTTCGGCAGCGATGAACTTCTTGGAGGCGATGAAGTGCTTGCCATGGCCCATGAAGCCCGGCGTCTGCACGCCGCCGCCCGTCATGGAGGCCATCTCGGAGAACGTCATGCCGAGCGGGGTCATGCCGGCGTACTCACGCATCGTGATGACAACGCCCATGCTGACCGGCTCGACGCCGCAGATGCATTCGAAGCAGCCGCAGGACGTCATCGGATCCTGGAACAGGGAGTACAGCGTGACGTGCTCGAGCGCACCGTGCGAGTATTTCTGGACGGCTTCGTCCACGTCCTCGTAGCGGCCGAGGCGCTCGTCGATGCAGTGCTCCTTCGGCACGACCTGGCAGGGACCCTGCGGGTCGAGCTCGTTCGTTGCCTTGGCGTCCAGCCAGGAAACGGCGCCGCAGAGGCCGAGGCGCTCCGGGGTGACGATGCAGACATGGCTCGGGGAGAAGGCCTGGCACATGATGCAGGTGTAGAACACGGGCACGGACTCGTCCGTCATGCTGCGCAGACGGTCGTCGCGGAGGTTGAAGACCTCATTGGCCATCGCGCGCAGCTCCTTGTTCTTCGCCTCGTCCACGACGATCTTGACCTGGCACTTGTCGACGACGGTATCGAACTCGCTCTTGATCTTGGCGTAGAGGACCTCGCCGATGTGGCGGAAGCGGAAGCCAGCCTCAAAGTCGGCCTTCGAAACGCGGATACGGATCATATCGCGCTGGCCGGTGTGCATAACGCCCTCGATGCAGTTCAGGAAGGAGTGGATCTTGCGCTCCATAACGGACTCGAAGTCGGACTGCATGTTCTTGCCCGCGACCTCGACGATGTAGGACAGGGAGATCTTGGAGCCGACGGGGATCTCGTCAAGCTCGGGGCCGTCGACCGTGATCTTGTGGTCCTCGATCTCGGCGGCGTCTCTCGTGGTGACCAGCTCGAAGCAGTCCTTGCGGGAGCCGTCGACCTCGACCTGCATGTCGCCCTTGCGGATGATCTCGCCTTCGAACGCGGAAGCGAAGGAGACAGGAATGTCGATCGTGGTGATCTTGATCTTGATGTCGCGCGCCTCGAGGGAGGTGGCGTTGAACTTGCTGACGTCCTCCTGCACGATGAGGCTCTTCGGGACGCGGTAGATGTTCTCAGTCTCGTTCGTGACGACCGGGAAGCCAAGGGCAATGGCGCCAGCGCCGCAGGCGACGATGACGTCGTCCAGGGGCTTGAAGGCGTTGACGAACGCGGGAACGCGCTCCATCGTGTACTTCATCAGGCTGCCTGCGTCGCCCGGGGTGATGTTGCCGAAGATCAGGGCCGCGCGCAGCGCGACGGAGACGACATGGATGACGGCGGTGACGTCCTTGCCGAGCGGGATGACGCGGACATTGTCGCCGGTCTTGTAGCCCTTCTCCTCGAGCTGGTCGATGACGCCGCCCACGAGGGTGATGAGGATGCCCTGGCTCTGGTAGCTCTTCACGAGCGCGACGGCCTCATCGGCAGAGGGAGCGGAGCCGAGGATAACGGCAACGCCGGGGATGTCGCCCGTGACCAGCGGCACGCCGAGGTTACGAATGACGGCGTCGGACAGGTGGCCGTAGCAGGGCAGCTCATAGGGCGTGGCGCCGTTGAGGTACTTCAGGACCTCGATGAACTCGGCGCACAGTGCGGTGGCTACGCCGGACATGAAGGCGTCGTTCAGGCGGGGGTTGCGGGTCATGAGCGTCTTGACGACGCCGAGAGCCTGCTTCAGCTCGCCGAGGGTACCGACCTTCGAGCCGGTGACGGCGTAGTAGCAGGGCAGGGAGTAGGCAGTGTCGGGGAAGGACACGGCCTGGCCTTCGCCGTACTGGGCGATGGCATTGTCAATGGCGGCCTCGGTCAGGCCGTAAACGGCATCGTTGCCGCCGAATACACGTTCAAATAAAGTCACTGGGATTTTCCTCCTATTTTTCATCCCGATCCAGGATGGCCTTGATGTTCCGAATCTCTTCCATAGCCGTGCGGCTGAAATCGTACGGGGACTTTCCGTTGCGGTCAGCGTCCATGATCTCCGGATTGTAGTGGATGCAGCCGAGGAAGTCCTCTGCGGGGATGACGCTGCGGACATACGCCTCGTCGCGCTCGTCGCGCACCTTGTTGGCCACGACGCGCACGCGCTTCACGCCGAGATCGGCGGCAAGACGCTTGACGTTTCCGTAGGTCTGGACGCTGCGTGCGCCCGGCTCCACCACAACGAGGAACTGGTCCATGTTGGCTGCCGTGCCGCGGCCAAGGTGCTCCAGCCCTGCCTCCATATCCATGATGACGACGTCGTCCTTGCGGTAGGTCAGCGCGCTGAGCAGGGCCTTGAGCATCACATGCTCCGGGCACACACAGCCGCTGCCGCCGACGTCGACCGTGCCCATGACGAGCAGCTTCACGCCGTTGACCTCGTGGGCGTATTTTTCGGGGATATCGGAAACGAAGGGGTTGAGCTTGAAGAATTTATTGGCCTCGTTCGCGCCGGTGCGCTCCTCGACGAGCGTGCGCATTTTGGAGATGGGGACGATGGAATCGACCTCCTCCTGGCTCATGCCAAGCGCAAGGCCCAGGTTGGCGTCCGGATCGACGTCCGCAGCCAGCACGGGGCGGCCCTCGTCGGCGTAAAGCCGCGCCAGCGTGGAGGCGAGCGTCGTTTTGCCGACGCCGCCCTTGCCGGTGATCGCGAGCTTCATACTCAGATGCCCAGCGCAGCGCGCTTCTGCTCGATGCGCTCGATCATGAGATCGCCGAGCTTCTCGATGTCAGTTTCCACGGTGTAGTTGGCCTCGACCCAATCCTTCACGCCGTGCTCGCCGGTCAGCAGGTCGCAGATCTCGCTGGAGCCCTTGACGTACGGGTCAACGCCGAGGAAGGTGTCAATGCCGGTGGCCACGACGTAGTTGCCGATGGAGACGGCCTTCTCGCTCATCCACTCCGGGGCGCAGCCCACGACGGGAAGCTGGGAGATGTTCAGGCCGGAATCCTTCGACAGCTCGGAGGCCAGGATCATCATACGGGAGATATCAACGCAGGAGCCCATGTGCAGCACGGGCGGGATGTTGGCCAGCTCGCACACGCGCTTCAGGCCGGCGCCGCAGAGCTCCTTGGCGTGCACCGGGTCCATGAGGCCGGCCTTGGCGGCGGCCTGCGCGGAGCAGCCGGAGACGATGAGGATGATATCGTTGGCGAGGAGCTTCTTCATGAGCTCGATGTGGGCATAGTCGGGGCGGACCTTCGGATTGTTGCAGCCGACCATGGCGACGGCGCCGCGGAGAACGCCGGAGGTGACGCACTCGAGCAGGGGCTTCGTGGTGCCGAAGGTGTCGACCTGGCTGTTGGCAACGCCGTCGAGGACCTTAACGATGGCTTCGAGGGAATAGCCGACGCGGGCGTGGGAGACCTGGTTCGGAATGTTGACCAGATCGGTCTTGCGGTTCGTGAAGTTCTCAACGGCCATCTTCACAATGGACTTGGCGTTCTCACCGGCGTTGTCGGCGGAGAAGCGGATGAACTCGGAGTCCGGCATGCGGGCGATGGGGGAGGTGGTGACGAACTTCGTATGGAAGCACTTCGAGAGCGGGCCGAGGGCCGGGAAGATGCACTGCACATCGACGACGATGGCTTCGCATGCGCCCGTAAGGACAACGTTCTCCTGCGTCAGGAAGTTGCCGGCCATCGGGATGCCGTGGCGCATGGCGACCTCGTTCGCGGTGCAGCAGACACCGCAGATGTTGATGCCCTTCGCGCCGACGCTCTTGGCAAGCGCGATCATTTCGGGATCATTGGCATAGTAGACGATCATCTCGGACAGGGAGGGATCGTGGCCGTGGACGACGATGTTGACCATATCCTTCTCCATAACGCCGATGTTGGCCGTAGTGTCCACGGGCTTCGGCGTGCCAAACATGACGTCGGAGAATTCGGTGCCCATCATGGAGCCGCCCCAGCCGTCGGACAGGCCGCTGCGGAGGGACTGGCGGATCAGGGCTTCGGGCAGGGAGGAGCAGCCCATATGGGTCATATGCAGAGCGGTCGCGACCTCGCGGTCGATGGCGCGCGGCTCGATCTCCGCCTTGTGCCACAGCTCCTGCGTGTGCTCCGGAGCGCGCTTCAGGAAGCGCTGCACGCCGAAGGGCTTGCCGTATTCCATCAGGCCGATCTCGGCCATCTCGTGCGCCAGCTCATAGATGTCCTTGCCTTCGGTCTCGACGCCCCACTCATGCGCGATGCGGATGAGCTTCTCGGGGTCCTTGACCTGATAGTTGCCGCCTTCCTTCGTCTGATGCAGGGTGTGCATGATCTCACGGCCATGATCAGAGTGGGTGGCAGCGCCGCCGGCGGTGAACTTCAGGAAGTTTCTGCCGACGATGCCGTGCACGTCGCAGCCGCAGATGCCGCGCGGGCTCTTCGGCGTGATACGGCAGGGGCCCATAGCGCAGATGCGGCAGCAGGTGCCGGCCTCACCGAAGCCGCAGTGCGGCGTCTGATTCTTGACGCGCTGCTGCCAGCTGTCGGCGCCGACCTTCTTGCCGTTTTCCAGCAGGGAAGCGGTGGCGGCCTCCATCTCCTCTATGGTAACGAAGCGTTCTTGATCCATTGGGTAGTCCTCCTGTATTGATCTCGGGTGTTGGGATCGTGGGTCACAAAAAGATTTTTTGCAGGCTGACGAGCCTGCTGCAAGGGGCATACTGCGCCCTTGTTTTCCGATATGATTTTATCAATAAAAGCCCCTGTTGTCAATGACAAATCCGGCGGCTCTGGGGAAATTTGCACGAAAGGCAGGGAATTTCCGGACGTTTTGTCATATGGTTTGCCATCCCCCGCAGGGGGATGGATGAAATAATGAATACTGAAGAATGAATAATGAATAATACGACGACCTCCGGTCGTGCGTTGTAGGGGAGCGGCATGCCGCTCCCGGCGCAATGCCGCCGATTCGCACAGGTTTCCGACAAAAACGTACCAACCAATTGCGTCTGTAGCGGCGCTCATTGAGCGCCTTGCAAAGGGGTATTAAACCGCTGGAGGGCGCTGGTGCACCACGGCATTCCCCTGACGTGTCATTGCGAGGCCCCAAAGGGGCCGTGGCAATCTCGGGAAGGCACTTCCAGTTCGTACAAGGTGCCGATAAAAACGCACCGACCGATTGCGTCTGTAGCGGCGCTCATTGAGCGCCATGCAGGCTGACAATGATTGCGGCATACCTTCTGCGGCGCAAAGCGCTCAGATTTTTCATTGCGAGGCCCCAAAGGGGCCGTGGCAATCTCGGGAAGGCAGTTGCGATTTCGCCGAAGTCAGCCTGTTATCCGGCCATGTGCTGCGAGATTGCCACGTCGCTTCGCTCCTCGCAATGACACGTCAGGCTGGTGCGGCGGTGCATCAGTGCCCTCGTGCGGTTGAATTACCCCGTACAGGGCGGTCACTGACCGCCGCTACATTGGCGTGTGCGCTCGGCGGAGTGCCACCAAAACTTCGGCCTGCAAGGCGCTCACTAAGTGCCGCTACAGACGCAATTGGTTTGTACGTTTTTATCGACAGCCTGTGCGAATCGGCAGCATTGCGCCGGGCCCGGCTGTCCCCTCCCCTACAGAGCGCCGTCGGTACTCGCCCGGCCCATTCCGCGATCCGAAACAGGGGAATCGTATGCTGAAAAAGAACGAAATTTACCGTACCGTCGTCTCCGGCTTCACGAGCGAGGGCCTCGGCGTCTGCCGGGTGGACGGCTGCGCCGTCTTCGTGCCGAACGCCGCGCCGGACGAGGAATACGACCTGCGCATCACGCACGTCGGCAGGCACGCGGCCTATGGCCGCATCGAGCGTATCCTCACGGCCTCGCCAGACCGCTGCACCCGGCTCTGTCCGGATGCCAAGCGCTGCGGCGGCTGCGATTTCTGGCACCTGCGCTATCCGGCGGAGTGCCGCATCAAGGCGCAGCGCGTGACGGACGCCCTGAACCGCATCGGCGGGCAGAACCTGCCGCTCGTCGCCCTGACGCCCGCGCCGACGTGCGAGGGCTACCGCAACAAGGCCCAGTTCCCCGTCGCCATGGGGAAGACCGGCATCGAGGCGGGCTTTTTTGAAAAGGGAACGCACAACGTCGTCCCCGTGGAGCACTGCCGCATCCAGCCTGCCTGCGCCGAGCAGGCGCGCAGCGCCGTCCTGCGCTATGCCCGCCGCTGGAGCGTTCCGGCCTATGATGAGACCGCCCGCACCGGCCTTCTGCGGCATATCTATGTCCGCCATGCCGAGGCTACGGAGCAGGTGCTGGTCTGCCTTGTCGTCAACGGCGAGCGTCTCCCGCACGAGGACGATCTGGTCGATACGCTGCGCAAAGCCGTGCCCGGCCTGCGCTCCGTCGTTCTCAATACGAACACGCGCAGCGGCAACGCCGTCCTCGGCGAGACCATGCGCACGCTCTGGGGCGACGATGCCATCGAGGATATCCTGTGCGGCCTGCGCTTCCGCATCTCGCCGCGCTCGTTCTATCAGGTCAACCGCACGCAGGCAGAGCGGCTCTACGGCAAAGCGCTGGCAGCAGCCGGCCTGACCGGGACCGAGACGGTCCTTGACCTCTATTGCGGCACGGGCACCATCACGCTCTGCCTTGCGCGGCAGGCGAAGCGCGCCGTCGGCGTCGAGCTTGTCGAGGCCGCCATCCGCGATGCGCAGGAAAACGCCCGCCGCAACGGCATCGGGAACGCGGAATTCTTCTGCGCGGATGCCGGGCAGGCCGCCCAGCGCCTCTGCGCCGCCGGGGAGACGCCGGATGTCATCGTCGTCGATCCGCCGCGCAAGGGCCTTTCTGCCGATGTCATCGAGGCCATGGTCCGCATGGCCCCGCAGCGCATCGTCTATGTCTCCTGTGATCCGGCCACCCTCGCGCGCGATGTCCGCAGCCTCACGCAGCAGGGCTACGCCCTCACGCACGCCGAGGCCGTCGACCTCTTCCCCCGCTGCGCCCATGTGGAAACAGTGTGCAGGCTGGAGCGGGTCGAGTGAAATCTAATATGTAGGGGAGGGGCATGCCCCTCCCGGCTGCGCACTTGCAGTTCGTACAAGCCGCCGTTAAAATGGTGTGCACCGATTGCGTCTGTAGCGGCGCTCAGTGAGCGCCTTGCAGGCTGGCAATCTTTGCGGCACGCATTCTGCGGCGCGAGGCCTTCAAGTTTGTCATTGCGAGGCCCCAAAGGGGCCGTGGCGCCCTGAGCGCGAGGAAGTGCCCTTGGGGTGCAATCTCGGGAAGGCAGTTGCGATTTCGCCGATGACTTCCCTGTTGTCCGGTCGGGTTCTGCGAGATTGCCACGTCGCTTCGCTCCCCGGAATGACAATCCGGGGGCCTTGCGCCATAGAAACGATGCCGAAAACAACCAAATCGTTCCCCCCACTGCCTGGGATTCCAAAAACGAAAAGGAGCACACATATGAAATATGCAGCCAGATTTCTGGTCGTCGTTCTGCTGCTGAGCCTGTTTACCCCGTGCCTGCAGGCAGAGGATGCCCTTCCGTTTACCTATGAGATCAAGAACAACGAGGTCATTTTGACCTCCTATACTGGCCCGGATTCCGGAACGGTGGTGATCCCCGATGAGATCGAGGGCCTGCCGGTCACGGCGTTTGGGAAGCATCTTTTTGGACGCAAGAGTACCGTAACGATCAATACACCGAAGTATTTAACCCGTCTTGGAGACTTTGCCTTGAGCGGTATAACGACCGATCTTGTGATCCCGCCTACGGTCACGGACTTTGGAGTGGCTTCGTTACCGGAAGGAGGAACAATCTATTGCGTCAAGTATTCGCCTGCCGATCAGTATCTGCTCCACCGGCTGAACAGCGACAATGTTGTGTATACGGATGAGATCGAGGGAGTCGAGGAAATCGAAGAGAATGGCCTGACTTTCTGGGTCAAGGACGGCGAAGCAACGCTGGTATACGTTCTCTCCGATGAAAAACCGGTGCTGTATGTTCCGGAGAGCATCCATGGTTATCCCGTGACACGAATCGCTTCCCACGTTACAAAGGATAATTCGGATTCTGCACTTAAAAAGAATAAGTTTTCGACAATCGTCATTCCCGGCAGTGTGAAGCGGGTCGACAGCTATGCATTTTATGAGATCATGCACACGACAAGAAGCGTCTATCTTTGCGAAGGTGTGGAGTCCGTCGGCGATTATGCATTCAGATATGATTTTCAGGAATCTCAGATCCTGACATTCCCGAGCAGCCTGAAGACAATCGGCGAATGGGAGGAAGCACCGAAGCAAGCGACGCATTCCTCCATGCGAATCTATGCCCCTGCGGGCTCGGCTGCTGAAAAGTATGCGGAGTTCATCATGGCCAGGTTTACGAACAATCATCCGGAAGACGGCACGATCTTTGGCCTCTATGCGAATCTCTGGTTCCGCGTGGAAAACGGCGAGGCGACGCTTTACGATGGCGACTGGATGGGTTGGGCAGGTGAACAAGACTCAATTATACCGAGTTATATCGACGGCTATCCGGTAACGGGAATCGACCGTTTTGCCTTGAAATATTTGGTCATAAACTCTGATTACACGGGGTATGTAGTTCTTCCGCCGACGTTGAAGCAGCTGAATTATGACATTTTTAGCGATCAGATTTCCAAGGAATATCGTCTCCTGCTCTACTATCCCGGAACGCCCGCAGAGAAACTGGTCCAGTATCAGCGCTACCCCTACGCCAATATCTATGATGTGCTGGCACTGCCGTATCAGGATGTGCAGCAGGGCGACTGGTACTACAGCGCAGTTTCGTTCGCCTACTATAATGGACTGATGAACGGCGTTGCAGACACGCTGTTTGATCCGAATGGAACGATGACCCGCGCCATGCTTGTGACGGTGCTGTGGCGTCTGGACGGCGGCTCGGCCGACGGGACCTCGCCATATACGGATGTGCCGGAAGGAACATGGTATACGGACGGTGTCATCTGGGCCACGGAGAACGGGATCGTAAACGGCGTTGGTAACGGCAAGTTCGATCCGAATGGGACTGTGACCAGAGAACAGATCGCCACGATCCTGTATCGCTACGCTGCCTATCGCGGCGTGGACGTCAGCGACCGCGCATCGCTGGACCTTTTCACCGATGCCGGTGCGGTTTCCGATTATGCAAGAGCGCCGATGCAGTGGGCCGTTCAGACGAAGCTGATCAGCGGCAGACTGGATCATAAGCAGCTCTACCTTGCCCCGCAGAGCGGCGGTACCCGCGCGGAGGTTGCTACCATCCTCATGCGCTTCCTGATTAATTAAGATACACCAAAGGAGTTTCATTCACCATGCTGATCGATTTTTCGAAGATCGAAGAAGTTCGTGTTCCCAATTTTAAGGGCGGCGAGAAGGAGCTGCTGAAGAAGGCCTATGCCGACGGCCGGAACTGCATCATGCTCGACCGCCTCATGCCCGGTGCCTCCATCGGCAGGCACACCCACGAGACGAACAGCGAGATCATGTACATTGTCTCCGGCACGGCCACGTTCACCGTCGGCGACACCGTCGAGACCGTGCAGGCCGGGCAGTGCCACTATTGCCCGAAGGGCGGCACGCATATGCTCCAGAACCGCGGCGAGGAGCCGCTCGTGTTCTTCGCTGTCGTTACGGAACAGTAAAGGCAGCACCGCATAACGGAATGATGCGGTGCTGCTTAACCGCGCGGCGTGCCTCCGCTGCGCAAGACCCCGCGCGGGGGACCGGCCTGCCGGTCCCCTTGCCGGGCAATATCCGAAGGGAAGAGATTGGAGGATATTAGGATGAGAGATCCGCTGCCCCGCGTGCAGCGCGGCCTTGCCGCTGCCCTGCGCGACCGCCGCACCCAGCTCAGCGCCGCTGCCTTTGTGCTGACGGCGCTTGCCTGCTATCTCTATGTGCTGGTCGGCAACATCAATAACTACGACAACATCGTCTGCACACCGGAGGGCTATGGAACGGGCCTGCGTTCCGGCCGCTGGATGCTGACGCTTCTGGGTGATACCGTCGGGCACGCCATGGGCAACTTCAACCTGCCCCTGTTCAACGGCCTGCTCGGTCTCGTCTTTCTTGGCCTTGCCTGCCAGTTCCTCTGGCGCGCGCTGCATTTGCAGAAGCCGTGGCAGTGCGCCGTGCTCACGGCCATCACGGCGGCATGGCCCGCCGCGGCCTCGGCCATGCTGTTTTCCTTCACCGTACACTATTACCTCTTCGCCGTCCTGCTGGCGGCCGTGGCCGTCTGGATGGCGGACCGGAGCGGCTGGGGCTGGCTTGTCGGCGCGGCGCTGACGCTCGCCTGCTCCATCGGTGTCTATCAGGCCTATTTCCCCCTTGCCGCCGCCCTGCTTGTGCTGCGCCTGCTGCAGCAGTGCCTCGACAGCGAGACTCCGTGGAAGACCGTCGCCCTGCGCGCGCTGCGCTTTGTCGGGGTGCTCGCGGCGGCAATGGTCGTGTATTTCCTGCTGCTGCATCTGTGCCTGCACCTCTATCACGAGACGCTCACGGCCTATCGCGGCATCAACAACATGGGCAAGCTGAATTTTGCCGAGCTGCCGCAGATGCTCGTGCGCTGCGTGCGCTGCTTCTACCTGCTGCCGAAGACCGGCTATGCCTTCCTGACGAATTCGCGGCTCATCCGCTGGGCCATGTGGGCCTCCCTGCTGCTGTCCGCCGTCAGCCTTGCGCTGGCATGGCGGGACCGCGACTGGAAGAAGATCGTCACGGTCGTGCTCCTGCTGGCTGCCCTGCCCATTGCGGCAAACGGCATTTTCATCATGGCCCCGGAAACGGCGACACATACGCTCATGACCTACGGCGTCGTCACGCTGTTCTACCTGCCGCTCATCGTGGGCGACGGCCTGCGCTGGAGGCGCGACGCCGTGTGCCGGTGGGTCAGCCTGCTGACCTGCCTGTGTCTTGCCGGTGCGTCGGCAGGGTATGCATGGTTCTGCAACGGCTGCTACCGCACGAATTACTATTCCAATGAGATCATGGCGAGCTATTACACCTCCATGCTCACGCGCGCCCGCTCGATGGAGGGCTACACGCCTGATCTCGAGATCGTCTTTGTCGGTCAGTATGTGGAGGACCCGACACTGTGCGACCTGTGGAGCGGCACGCCGTTCATCATGGGCGGCCGCAGCACAGCCTCCGTCCAGATCAACGAATACGGCCGCCTGCGCATGATCGTGATGTCCACCGGCATGGGAACGCGCTACGCCACAGACGACGAGCTGGCGCAGTACGCAGACAGCATTGCCGCTGCCCCGAACTACCCCGCCGACGGCTGCATGTGGATCGAGGACGGCAAGCTGTTCATCCGTCTCTGCGACCCGAGCACGGTATATTATTAACAGACTGTCAAAAAAGCTCTGGAGGGCTTTTTTGACAAGCGGATTATGAAGTCCCGGCGTTGTTTCCCGGTTGACAGCCGCCCTGTCCGATGCTATAATCAGAATCGATATAACAGTACCGATATTGACGCCCCGGCTGCACCTTGTAGGGGAGGGGACAGCCAGGCCCGGCGCTGCACGGACGGTTGGCACAGTGTATCGTTAAAATGGTGACAGCCCCCGACTTGTCATTGCGAGGAGGCCGTAGGCCGACGTGGCAATCTCGGGAAGGCAGTGCAGCTCGTACAAGCTGTCGTTAAAATGGTGTGCACCGATTGCGTCTGTAGCGGCGCTCACTGAGCGCCTTGTACAGGGCAATTCAACCGCGTCAGGGCGCTGGTGCATCGCCGCACCACCCTGACGTGTCATTGCGAGGAGCGAAGCGACGTGGCAATCTCGC
>ERZ1026975.1240-NODE-1240-length-12459-cov-6.650355_pt1 | contig 12459 bp, 10 predicted proteins | sample MGYA00519561_ERZ1026975 | MGnify/ENA primary metagenome ERZ1026975 (study PRJEB26926, sample SAMN06164672) | human gut metagenome | biome: ENVO:00009003; feature: ENVO:2100002; material: ENVO:00002003 | host: Homo sapiens | place: USA | collected 2012 ... | reverse complement strand
GAGCCTTATCGTCGGCAGCGTCAGATGTGTATAAGAGACAGATATAGAGTTGGTTATCTTTGCAACATAAAAGATTTAATCAATGGAACAATTACAAATAATTCAAAGCAAAATATATGAAATCAGAGGTCAGAAAGTAATGCTTGACCGTGATTTAGCAGAAATGTATGGAGTTCAAACGAAAGCGTTGAATCAAGCCGTAAAACGCAATATAGACCGTTTCCCCGAAGATTTTATGTTTCAACTGACAAGTGAGGAAACACAAAATTGGAGGTCACAATTTGTGACTTCCAATTCTATCAAGATGGGAGTTAGACGTAATCCGTATGCGTTCACTGAATTAGGGGTAGCCATGCTAAGTAGTGTGCTGAACTCCAAAACAGCAATTCAGATTAATATGGGCATCATGCGTGCTTTTGTTGCAGTTCGCCAAATGGTGGCATTACCTAAGACGGACAAACTAACAGAGTTGCAGAACGAAGTAAAAGAGTTGAAAGACTACATCGAAGAAGTGTTCGCTGATTACAACGACATTAATGATGATACACGAATGCAGTTGGAACTCATTAATCAGACATTAGCAGAACTGCAAGCTAAGAAGAAATTGGAAGAAAAGCCACGCAGAAAAATCGGATTTATACAGCATGATGAATAATCTGATTCTGCCAAGCACGAGATTTTATAAAAACTATAATACTTCCACGTAGGTAAAAAAGTGATTGGAGCAACTCCAATTATAAGATATAATTATTGCATAACAGTGCAACATTGACTAACTTTGCAGCAAGAACGATTGTTTACCGCTGGTTTACCGATACGTTCTTAATAGAGTTCATTAACAGGTTTACGAACGCTTAGAAGGTCTTGTAGCTCAGTTGGTTACACACGATAAATCCGCAGGATTTGTCGTGCTTGGCAACAGACTCATAATCTGGAGGTCCCTGGTTCAAGCCCAGGCTGGTCCACAAAGAAAAAGGCTGATTCCTAAGGGAATACAGCCTTTTTTCTTTATGGAGACCTCCGATTAAGGGTCTGTTGCTTTAGTAGATTTAGTCTCAAGTTAGACAATTGTTGACCTATTGTTGACCCCAAACTAAGTAGGTAATGCTAACGATTAAAGCAGAAGTCCAACAGGACAAACAACGAAGTGACAAGACGTATAACGTCAAGGTAAGATTTACGATGGACAGAAAGGTGAAAAGGTTATCCACAAGCCTGTTCGTAACCTCCAATGAACTCACTAAGGACTTTAAGTTTAAAGAGAACACTCCCACCAAAAAGGAAATTGATAACCTTGTGATGTACTACAAGGAGCAATGTCGCAATTTCCAAGTAGACCAACACAACTACTCCCTAGATGAAATTTTCGACCTCTTAAACCATGAACAGGAGAAGCAGCAGACCATTGACTTTATAAAATTCAGTCGTGAATGGATTTCTTCTGCCACAATTAAAGGTGCACCCAATTACACCACTGCCATTAATGCCTTGGTACGGTTTGTTGGTAAAGAAGAATTGGATGTAAATCTGATAACCTTAGATTTCTTGGAGCAGTTCAAAGTATTCTTGATTGGAGAACGTGAAGCACGTACCAAGAAACTAATGCAGCAGGGTAAGCGTGTTCCTTCTAATCGCTCACTATCCCTTTACTTGATAAGCATTAAGAAACTGTTCAAAGAGGCTCAAAAGAAGTACAACAAAAGGGAAAAGAATCTCATACTCATACCCAATTCTCCATTTGCAGACTTCGAGATACCTAGACAAGAAGCAACCCGTAAAAGAGCTATTCCAGCAGACATCATCAAAAAGGTATGGAAGCTACCCTATAAAGACATGAAGAAGGGATACAAATCAACTTGCCGTTACAACTTGGCTAAAGATTGCTTCATTCTATCATTCTGTTTGATGGGGATTAATTCTGCCGACCTTTACAATGTCACGGAAAGAACAGGTGACACCATTACTTACAACAGAACCAAGACCAAAGCTCGTAGATTAGATGGTGCAAAAATGATGGTGAACATTCCAAAAGCAATTCTTCCACTGGTTGAGAAGTACAAAGACCCAAGTGGCAAACGACTCTTTAATTTCTATCGCTACTATGCAGATGAAGGAAACTTCAACAAAGCCATCAACTACGGCTTGAAAGAAATTGGTGGATTATTGGGTGTAGATGATTTGGAGTACTACGCAGCCCGCCACTCATGGGCTACCATTGCACTCAACAAAGTAGGGATTGACAAGTACACTGTACACGCTGCATTAAACCATGTTGATGAATCAATGAGAGTAACTGACATCTACATTGAACGAGACTTTGTAAATGAGAACAAGGCTAATGCAAAAGTCATTAAGTACGTGTTTGGGAAGTAGCTTTTAACTAATCCCGCTTACAGTAATGTGAGTGGGATTTTTTAACTTTGTAGTCTAAATGTAAATGCATTATGACAAGTTACACACTACCAATTCCAGAACTTAAAAGACTGGAACCAATTCTAGAAGAACTCTTTGGCTACAGACGTGCCATGTTTGAAAATGAGCTACTAAACGTTTACCGCACCAAGTACCCTAATGGAATCAGTAAAGAAGCAGCTAATAATTACATGATTGCCTGTCCATTTTTAAATGAGATTGCAGTGGATAATGGTGCGTTTGATTACCACCGTTACGCACCAAGACCAGCCTCAACAAGCATGGAACTTGATGTGAAAAGTTTCATTATGGACACAGAGCATGAGATTACGATTGTTCTTTCCAATGATACCATCTTAAAACAGTTAGACAAATTGTTGCAGGACTATGGAGAGAAGGACAGCAGCGAAACAATCAGAACAATTCTTCTTATCGTAGCTGCCATTTACGACAAGCATGTAAAAGGGGAACTCTACACAGAAATTACCATGTCTGAGAATACGCTTCCTTATCTCCAACAAGTCCGTCCAGAAATGTTAAAGCTCTTTGAGTTGCTTAATACTAAGAGATACTCACCTAGCAAGAAGAAAGAATTAAGAGTGTTCAATCCTATCACTATTGATAATGGAGTTAAGAAGATCACACTAGATAATTCATGTCATTGGCTGACTGACTTACTGGACGACTACCTGCAAATTTACTTGGGAGTTAAAAGTCTGGAAGAAGCCCAAGCAGAGCTAAAGGAAGTGTATGCAGAGAAAAAAGGCAGGAAGGCAGATAACATGTCTTACAATTTAATCATGTATGGGACATTCCATTTATTACAGCAACATTCCTCATTAAGCGCTAAAAGCAAGCTGTTAGACTTTGTTTTAGGATACCTAAAGTTACTTGGTTTCTTTGACATTATGCGCAGTAAAGAAGAAGACAAGAAGAGTAATAAGGAATACATTAATGCAGCAATAGCCTACTTAGTGAAGCAAGGGTACAAACCACAATGGAAGCCCAAACAGATAGAAGACTACAACTTCTCACCCAACAATCAATCTACAGAATACCTCTGGTAATTAATAATCTACCAATCCTCACAGACTACCATGTAATTACGTGGTAGTTTTTTTATGTCCTTAAATTAGCTAACTCACTGATAACCTACAATCTAAAGAATACCCCTCAAATCGCTTCTTATTCTTTATGGTACACCTTCTAAGTATTCCCCAACTTTGCAACGTAATCGAAAGACAAACGGTGCGCACCACTCTCGATTCAAAGAATTAAATTAATTATTAAAATTTAGTATTATGACTAAGTTTGATTTGAAAGGTTTAAGCACACCTAAAAGTGCATTGTACGATAATGAGAGTGCGTACAAAGAATTACTCTCAAGAGTAAATAACGGTGAATCCATTGTGGTTAGTGTTTACACAGACAGGGACAATTATCCGGCATTCAGTATTGAAACCAAGAAGGTTGCTCGTTTCAAGGTAAGGGTAAATCAAGACCTCTTAATTCAACTCATTGGGTATCTCAATAACGACACAGTGATTGAAAATGCAGTCAAAGCAAACGAGGTAGAACCTTATGAAGAAGGCAAAGATTTCAAAACTGACCTGTTTAAGCTTCTGATTGATACAGGGTTCACACCGCAAATTTCTCCACTATTCCGAACCGTTTACGGTTATGTTAATGCAGTGTTCAACTTCCCTAATGGAAGAATGTATTTCCATCTTGAAAGTACCGATGAACTAAAGGACTACTTGGCAGACAAGAAACTATTGTAATCAGTACTCAAAAGGAGAGAGTTATTAGTAAGGCTCTCTCCTTCCTTCTCCTTCTTCTTAATTAACAATTAAAAAATTACATCATGACAACTAACATAATTGAACTACACAAAGATAAGAAAGGTAACATTCCTTACCTAACAACCATTCTTAAAGAAATACCAACTAACACAATTCTCTGCAAGACGCTGACTGGTTTAGGAGCTACTTATGGAGAAATTAAAGCTAAACGTAACTCCATCATTGTTGAACCGAATGTCTCAACTATCCAATGTAAATGTGCTGACCCTAAACACGCTAATGACAATTTGTACGGAGTCATTGAGAAAGTGGGCGTAGATGACATCAAAGAATACATAGTTAATACCAAAGATAAGTATTATAAATTTCTGGTTACTCCTGAATCGTTCTACAAGGTCAAAGAAGCATTTAAGGAATTGGAATTGAGTGTGTACAATGAATGTTTCATGTTATTTGACGAATCTCACAAGCTTGTGAAGGACGCAGACTATCGTGAAGGTATTTACTTACCTTTAGACGACTTCTTCCAGTTCAAAGGCAAGGCATTAGTTTCTGCAACTCCCGTTGAGCTGTCAGACCCACGATTTAAGGATTTTCAGAAGCTAGTAATTGAACCGCAATTTGATTTTCATGTGAACATAGAGATCCAATGCACTAACAACACTCTGGAACGATTTAAACAGACCATCAACAATTTACAAAGCAACTGCATTTGCATCTTCCTTAATTCTACTGATACGATCCATGCTCTCATGGAGAAGATTGGGATACTTGACGAATCAACTGTATTTTGTGCACCTAAGAGTGTCTACAAATTAAAGCAATCACTGAATTTCAAGAATGCCTATTCTAAATTCGACCCTAAATTAATGAAGAAGTTCAACTTCTTTACAGGCAGATTTAATGCAGGTATGGACATAGATTTAGACTACAAACCAGACCTAATCATGCTGTCAGATGTAAACTTGGTAGAACACACAGTCTTAGACCCTTTCTCGGACATGATACAAATAGTAGGCAGATTCAGAAATGGACTCAACTACATTACACACATAACCAATTCATTTAAAGATTATACCTATAGAAGTAAAAAAGACGTATTACATGAAGTGGACATCTACGAAGCCAATTACATGTACATTTACAGAGAGCTGGGCAATGCAAATGACAATGGTAGCCAATGCGCATTCCGTACCTTATTAAAGACTTCTCCCTTCAATCAATTCTTAGACAGTAATAAGAAGAAATCCTATTGCGCTATCGACAACTACGTGAATGATGTAATGGTAAGGAACATGTACTTAAATGAAGACACTTTATTTGCAACTTACACAGATGAGTTTCTAATGAGGTACTTCTTTGCATTTAGAGGTTCTTATTTCTATAAAGTAGGTAATGTAGAATGGCTACAGCTACGTAATGCCAATAAGTCCATCATTTCCAAGAGGAAAGTGATAGTAGACATTTTGGAGAAGGTTCTACCTTACGAAACTGAATCTGACTATGAATTTAGAAATGACATTTGTAAGGCTGACCCTCTAATTATTGAAGCTGTTGATACATTAGGGATTGCAAAAGTACGTAGCCTTCGCTACATTACTAAGAACTTGAAGTTAGCTATTTACAAGGCTAAGTGTAAATCGCCACAAGTAACTGAATTGATACATGATTACTTTAAAGTTGGTGGCAGATACTTACTGACCGACATTAAGGCAAAAATCAAGCAAATCTATGAAGAATGTGGTGTTGAACCCCAAGAAAGGGTCACGGCACAGACTTTACATAAATACTTTAACTGTGCCCGAACCACCATTAAGGGGAAAGAAGGATTATTGATAACTAGCAGACTTTACTAGTAAGGTCTGGGGAAATTTGAAGGAAGTTTACTCTATAGACCCCTTCCGAAAAATACCAGACTGTCAAATTAATAGGCTGTATGTATTTACTAAGCAAGTGTAAACCACTCTAAGTACCGTGGACATGAAAAAGTTCTCATTCAAAGCTCTTCTTATTACATAGCTTATAAGGTTTGGAGCCAGTTAGAAATTTACAGCCTTCAAGTAATAATTAAAATGAGGTTAATCACGTGTGGTTAAACACCTTGTAGTAGTGAGTTCAAACACCTTATGACTACACTCTTGCTAACTACACTCCTCTAGATAATTCAAAGTCCTAACGGACTTCTCATTATGTTTTTAAAAAAAATTATGTATAAGAATTTACCATTCAAAGACTACACCGTATTAAACAACAACTTGGTTCAATCATTAGGTTGTTCGGATGCCTACAGAGCTTATGTACTAGCTCTAACTACAGACAAAAAAACTCTGGAAACTGACACTACCATAGAACAGTTAGCTACTTTTGTAGGTGAATCTTCCAGCAATTACATCAAAGGAAGCAGGAACAAGTCATTCAATGACAAGCTCAAAGCCACCAATGAGGTGACAATTATTCCATTCAAAGCTAATGGACGTGATAGGAATAAGTATGTATTCAACCAACCTCCTAGCGGTGGGTACATAAGAATCAGCAGAAAGTTCTATGATGATTGGAATCATCTCTCAGAGAAAGCACTACTAGGCTTCATTCTTAAATTATTCAGTGTTGCAGAACCTCACAGCCTCTTTGTTATTAAGAACATGAGGCAACTTGAAAAACTAATTCACATGGGGCACGCCACCATAAGAAAATACATGAAACAATTAGAACTTTTAGGATTGTTACAACCCATTGAAAATGGCTGGGAATTAAAAATTGAAGGCTTAATAATAGATCAGCCAGGACAAAAAGCAATAAGGGAATTGATAAACCTATTGGATAGGCTTTACGCTTCTCATGAAGACCGTAAGGAGCTAATGCCAGCCTATCTAAAGGAGTATGAATACTACAGGGATAGGAACTTTGAAGGAGTTGAGAACTTGGGAAATTTATTGGTAACACTCTCTTGCGGGATGACAAGATACCCAAAGAAGGAAAAAAAGCAAACACCATCAGACATCATAATACTATAAGCAAAAGCTCTAAGCAGATTAAGTAGCTTAGGGCTTATTTTTATTACCCCCTCCCCTTCAAGCATGAGAAGCATTTCCATTTAGACTTTACGTTCTTACGAAGTGATTACATTGATTTCAGAAGAATGGCTTACATGGAAATTTAAAAGAGATGTATGTCTCAAACGCTAATTTCGTGTTACCCTTCACACCCCACACCAATTATTAGCGAAAATGAAAGCTAAACATGAAACAGCTTCCCAACCCCAAACGAATGAAATTTTTAATTTGTCAGTTCTGCCAAGTGCAGATAATTAAAGACTGACTACAAAAACACACATTCGTAATGAGATTGGAAAGTACTTTCATGCAAAGCGTCATTTTGTCTACATTCAATTGATTACTAATCTTAAACAATGCGTATGGAGAAATTAAAGATTGTATTAACGCTAGGAGTTATCTTAATCCTTCCTGTAGTCCTAATACCACAGTTTTTCATTGGTTTTTGTTCTGACTGTGGTGTGTTTCGCACTCAGACGAAGAGCTTTTTAATACTAACTTAATGAATTACAAATTATGGAAACATTACAGATTACGCCAGTAATGGCACAAAGGAGAAGTTTAAATTTTGGTGAGTATGCAGAAGACGCTACTTTAGTAATGGAAGAACAGCCCACAAGGGAAAAGAGACCGTTATTCATTGAAGCCAACACGATTGAAGCAAGTTTGGAGCATTTAAGAAATGATTGTATCATTCCTGTATTCGCAAAGGATAATGAGGCTACCTTATCTCATGTGGCTTTCATTGAAACAGTGCAAGACGCTGCAAGGACATTCTTTCAAGGTGAACAAATTGAATTGCCTGACATTCGTGTTTCTCATGTGATTAAGGGCAGAATACCCGAAGCAATTCATAAGCCTGCCAATCAATTACTGGAAAGTGACAAGACTATCTACTACGAAAGATGCGCTTTTGTCATTCAAGTTCCTACGATTTACGAGACAGTAAACGGTAACAGGTTGACTCTTACTATTGGCGGAGTTCGTGCGTACAATCATACGAACTTATACAGTAAGAAGACAGCAGAACGATTTAAAGTATTCATTGGCTTTACCTGTAAGGTCTGTACGAACTTGTGCGTATCAACTGACGGGTATCTTTCATGTTTGGAAGTTACCAATACGAATGAGTTGTACCGTGCCATCTTGGAATTGTTCAACCGTTATGATCCAGCCAAGCACATACATTTGATGCAAGCACTTGGCAACTCTTACTTAACGGAACACCAGTTTTGCCAATTACTTGGGAGAATGAGACTTTACCAATCATTACCACAGAGCCTACAGAAAGCCATACCAAGAATGTTACTAACTGACAGTCAGATTAATAATGTGGCGAAGTCGTACATTCAAGATGAGAATTTTAGTAGCTTGGGGAATGACTTATCAATGTGGAAGTTCTACAATTTACTTACTGGTAGTAACAAGTCAAGTTACATAGATTCTTTCTTGGACAGGGCTTACAATGCTACAGAATTGGTTACTGGAATTGCAGCCGCTTTACATGGAGATGAGAGATACCAATGGTTTTTAAGTTAGTGGTATTTGAGAATACACAAAATTGTCAAATGCTTAATTCTTGAAACTATGGTACAAAAGTTATTCTATGTATTGTTATTTGTCGCCACTATGCTTGTGGCTATGCTATCATTTCCTTTAATCATGGTTGGCTATGCTCTCTTAATTGCCTACGCTCTTATCAAGGGTAGCTAACCATGTGTTCAAATTGGGAGCGTGTTCAAATTAATCTGGAAAGATGGTTTGAATACATTCCCTTATGTTATTAACTTAATCAAAGAATTAAATGAGAACAAAAGCAGTGATTTATGCTCGTGTTTCATCTGTTAGTGACAGACAGGACACAAGCAGACAAATTGAGGATTTAAGAAAGTATGCCAACTTACGGGACATTGAAGTAGTTGCCACATTTGAAGAACACATAAGCGGTGCAAAGAAGAATGAGGAACGCCAAATTCTTACGGACTGTTTGGAATACTGTACTACTAATTCAGTTCATTACTTGCTACTATCTGAACTTTCCAGACTGGGCAGAAGTACATTACAAGTGCTTCGCTCATTAGAAGTACTACATGAAGCCAAAGTTTCCGTTTACATTCAGAACTTGGGACTTTACACACTTCAACCAGATGGTAAAGTAAATCCTATCGTCTCCATTCTGATTACCATACTAGCGGAAATGTCTAACATTGAGAGAAGCAACATTGTCTATCGTTTGAACAGCGGTAGGAGTAATTACATTGCCAAAGGTGGGAAATTAGGACGGAAGACAGGCAGTATCAAAACGGAAGAAAAGAAACGGGAAGAGTACAAAGAAGTAATTCAACTGTTAAAGAAGGGCTACTCTGTTAGAAATGTAGCCAAGTTACAAGGAATTGGCATCTCCACAGTTCAACGGGTGAAGAACATCTTTGTCAATGCCTAGTCTTTTTAATTGGTTGGGAGGAAATTTTTAAAATTCTACCTTTATGGGGACTTGGCTAATTTCCTCCTAACCTTAAAATGTTGAGTAGAAGTCAGCCTCAACGATTAATAAACAATAGTTCTTGCTAATCAAACGTAAATTCGTAACTTTGTAGCAATTTCAGAAGCCTAATGCGTTAGGACTGGAAGGACTTATTAAGAAAACGAAGAGCGTTTAAAGCATTATCCTGTCATGAAATCTGGACAATTTCATTCTCCAAGGATAATAGGCAAGAACGCTCACGCTTAGTTTGTTGTTATCAACTTCTCATGTGCATGGGAAGGCTGCATAATTACATTAGGCGTGGGCTATTGTTTATTACTTGGAGATGGGCAGTCCAGAGCCTCATGACGGTAATAATCAGTAGTTCCCACGCTTCTTCTGTATGTAACAGTCAACCATTGGGAACTGGTTGACATTAAAAAAGCATGTAAAAAACAGAGAGTTTGAATTAACCAATCAATTGACAGTTCTTTTAAGGAGTGTGCAGCCTTTGCTGTGTTCCTCACACTCATTTAACCTATTACTAATGCTTTCTGCAAGGAACGTAGAAGCACAAACAGATTTATTACAATGAAAACTTTAAGATTAATTGGAATGGCGATTGTAGCCGTAATTATGAGTGTTAACTTTACTGCATGTAGTGACGATGACGATGAAGGAGAAGGCAATAACGGTACTAGTAAGAAATTCATCTCTGCGACATACGAATCTGGGGATGCATCCTCATTTGAGTATGATAACCAAGGAAGAATTACGAAGGAAGTGTGGGATGAATACGAGCTTCGCCAAGAAATTACAGAATTTACTTATGAAGCAAATAGAATCATAGCAACGGCTTATGACATAAGCTCTTCCAGTAGTGCTGATGAGAAATGGATAACCAACTATGAATTAAAGGATGGCATCATAGCTAGCAAGGTTGAGTATAACCCTGAAGGAGAAGCAATCGTTAATGTCAAATACAATTATGACAGTTCAAAACAACTTGTTTCCATTGAATACAGCAACTCTTACAATACTAACAGCGAAAAACTAGTAAAATTCATCTGGCAGAATGGCAACATCACTTCTATGATTGATGATGATGCTACAGAATTGTCTTACACTTCACTTCCTTACCAGTTCCTAGGTGAAGCAACCAATGTGTTTGATCCAGATTTAATTAACAACACACTTTTTGCCCAAGGATTCTATGGTAAATGCCTCACAAATTTAGTCAAGACTGAACGAGGCTATGACCATTATGATTACATCTACACAACGGACGAGGAAGGCTATGTAACCAAAGTCATTATGGAATACGAAGACGGAGACCAATGGGCATGTTATTGCTCTTGGAAGTAAAATGTACTAAAAAGGTAGAACGACACTGAATTAGCTTCAATGTCGTTCTACTTGTGTCTTTTTTTTCTTCACTAACTTCCGCTTATCTTCTTTAGTAGCCTTCTGGAAATACTTCTCTAGCAATTCTCTTGTTACAGGCATGTAAGTCACATCTGTTGTTACAATCTCCCTAACTTCTTGTGGCATGTAATACACAGCGTTGTCCTTCTTTGTCACTCTCATTCTGGTTAACGTTAATTGGTTGGTCATTGATTAATCTACTTACAAAGGTACTAAGAAGAGAATTGAGAACATAATGCTACGAACCAGATTTCAAAAACGAGGCAAAAAGCATGTATGTAAATTAAAATCAGCATTTGGAATCACGAAAAAGTGTAATTTACTTCTTAAATAGGGAAATTATTGCTTACTTTGCAAAGCAAGCTCAATGTTGACCCATTGTTGACCTTTAAACTTGCAAAGAGATAGTTAATGTGTTGATAATCGTCTTAATGAGAAAACTAATAACGAAGCCTCATAATCTGGAGGTCCCTGGTTCAAGCCCAGGCTGGTCCACATTAAAAATCAAGCAGTTACGAATTTCGTAGCTGCTTTTTTCTTGCTCTTGCGTAAACAATGCGTAAACAAACTGTTTGAGTTGGTTATGTTTACGCATAGAACTTCTGTGAAACTCCATGCAATCCTATATCATGTTTATCAAGGCAGGTAGTCAATGTGCTCATACATGACGGTTAAATAAATTCAAATATATCCTATTTGCATCTAATTTATAGAATAATATTGTAGTTTTGTACTGCATAATGCATTTGTGGCAAGCCATGACCATTATAGTGCTCTTTCTTGAAAAAGGAAAGTGAGTTTGCCTAACCATCGTGGGAGGGTTATCCCATTCCGATGAATCAATGCGTAGAGGGAATGCCAGTCGGAGGGTGTTCTACGACAAACGAAACGCGAGAGTTGCTTCAGGGGTTGAGACCGATAAGCATAAGCCCGGCTACCAGTCAGCGACAGAAGACAACGAGATTGCACCGCTGCATATAACAACAATGTTTTTATCCACCTAAGGATAGGGACTTAGTGGTTATATGCAGCGTTTTGTGTATGTATGCCTCACATTGCAAAGCGTCTGTGTTCAGAGGTTATGTTGAACATAAACAATGAATGCAATGGAAAAACTGACAAAGTCCATGTCCCTTTTCAAAGAACGGAATTGTTCTGTCTCTATCGTGTTGGATTCACGCACTCGCAGAAAGAATGCGTATGAGTTCCCTTTATCCCTACGTTTCACAATTGACCGCAAGTTCTTTTATCTTACAGTTGGAAGTTCTTTTACTGAGAAAAAGTTTTCGGACATCTGCAATGC
>ERZ1026975.1237-NODE-1237-length-12475-cov-15.484219_pt1 | contig 12475 bp, 5 predicted proteins | sample MGYA00519561_ERZ1026975 | MGnify/ENA primary metagenome ERZ1026975 (study PRJEB26926, sample SAMN06164672) | human gut metagenome | biome: ENVO:00009003; feature: ENVO:2100002; material: ENVO:00002003 | host: Homo sapiens | place: USA | collected 2012 ... | reverse complement strand
CCCCTGCGGCGTTAAGTTCTGATAATAAAAAAAGCCATGACGGACGATGCCCGTCACGGCGAGTGACTGGTCGAGGTGACGGGACTTGAACCCACGGCCTCTGCGTCCCGAACGCAGCGCTCTACCAAACTGAGCCACACCTCGAAATACCACTGTAATATTATATCACACCCATCAAACCTTGTCAAGGCGTTTTTTTCTGTTTTGTATCCTCTTTGCTTTTTTTACTGCGTTGACCTTTGGTGTATGACGAATTTATTGAAATCATTCTCATTGTAACTTATTTTCATTGACATATGCCTTGCGTTGTGATATTATATATATAAAGGTGTTCTCGTTTAAAAGTTTTTGTATGAGGTGATGAAATTAATGAATATGAAGAAAAGAATGTTGAGCATTGTCCTGTCTGGCGCAATGGCTGTTTCTACTGCTGTGTCTGCTGGATCGTTCAGTGCCTTTGCCGTGGCGCAATGTGTTGCGTATTCAGGATCTAATGTGAATGATCAGGACTATGTGCAATGGTCTGACACAGTGAAATCTTACCTAACAGTGTGCGACAACGGCAATTATATGCGTGTCCAGTCAGGCGCTATCAAGGGCAAGCTCCTTGTGGAATATTACAGCTCTGATTTTGAACCGCTCAGCACTAAGCTTATCGACAATGAACTGCCGATTTTTGGTGCTTTCTATGACTCCGGCAATAATTATTATGTCCTTAGCGGTCAGGAAAATCCGAAACAAAACGACTCCCTAGAGGTTTTCCGTATAACGAAGTATGATAAGAATTGGAATAAAATAAAGTCCTGCGGTCTGTATGGAGCTAACACTACAGTTCCATTCGATGCAGGCTCGGCAAGAATGACCCATAGCGGTGACCACCTGCTTGTGAGAACCTGCCACAAAATGTATAAATCAAGCGACGGCAATAATCATCAGGCTAATGTTACCATTGAAGTGGATATGCCTTCAATGACTATCACTGATTCATATACCGGCATCATGAACGTTGATTATGGCTATGTTAGCCACTCCTTCAATCAGTTTATAAAAACCGACGGCAACCATATAGTCGCCCTCGACCATGGTGACGCTCATCCACGTTCTGCCGTTCTGGTGAAGTATAATTCTGATTTTACTACAGGCAAATTCTTCCCAAGCTATTTTGATAAGGTCAGCAATATCGACGTTGTAACATACCCTGAATATACCTCCGGTCACTATAACTATACAGGTGCGGCTATAGGCGGCTTTGATGTGTCATCATCAAGCTATATCGTGGCACAGAGTACAGTTGACCTTGATTATATCAATACGTCAGAAACACGAAACGTCTACGTTTCCTCTGTTTCAAAGGACCTTTCCACAAACAAGCTCAATAAGATAACTTCTTATGCAGAGGGTACAGACTCAGCTTCTGCTCCACAGCTTGTGAAGATAAATAATAACAGCTTTTTGCTATTGTGGGCCAGAGATACAAAGGTAAGCTGTGTGAAGCTAAACGCTGACGGCACAGTAAACGGCAGTATACACACCTTTGAGGGAAGTCTTTCAGATTGCCAGCCTGTTATCAAAAACGGCAGAGCAGTTTGGTATGTTTACGATAAAAATAACGTGACATTCAACTCCCTGAACCTTTCAAATCTTGACGATATAAAGACGGTTGACGTCAAAACAGGTCATGACTACGAAACAAAGTACGCATCAAAAACTGACGGCACTGTAACACAGACCTGCAAGTCTTGCGGCTATGTGAATAAGTTCACAGTTCCGACCTCTACCACTGTTTATTGGCGCACAGACATTTCGAATACGTCCTTTTCAAGCGTATTGAGCAAAACTCAGTTCAGTGTGGGCGACAGCATTGATTCCTGGCTTTATGACGATACAGACTACACAGTTGAATTTTCTGATCGCAGTATGGTAAGTGTAAATAAGCTTGAAAACTATGCTAATGATATCAGACGTATCACATTCAAAAACGGCGGTTCACTCACTGTAAAAATTTATCCTACATACAATCCGTCTGTAGCAAAGACATACAAATTCACCTGCGGATGCACGAGCCACACATATGGCAGTGCTGTTATCACAAAACAGCCGACCTGCACATCAGAGGGTACAAAAACAAAAACTTGTACGCAGTGCGGAGCGACAGTAACAGAAACTATAGCAAAGACTTCACACAAATATGTTGCCACAGTTGTTGCACCTACTTGCACTACTAACGGCTACACACTCCACAAGTGTTCTGTTTGCGGTACTTCATACAAGGACAGCACAACAAAAGCAACAGGTCACAGCTACGGAAATTCTGTTGTAACAAAACAGCCGACCTGCACAGCAGAAGGTACAAAAACAAAGACTTGCACAAAGTGCAATGCGACAGTTACAGAAACTATAGCAAAGACTTCACACAAATATGTCGACACAGTTATTGCACCTACTTGCACTACTGACGGCTACACTCTCCACAAGTGTTCAGTTTGCGGTACTTCATACAAGGACAACACAACAAAAGCAACAGGTCACAGCTACGGAAATTCTGTTGTAACAAAACAACCGACTTGCACATCAGTGGGTACTGCTATAAAGACTTGCACAAAGTGCAATGCGACAGTTACAGAAACTATACCAAAGACTTCACACAAATATACTGACACAGTTGTTGCACCTACTTGCACTGCTGACGGCTACACTCTCCACAAGTGTTCTGTTTGCGGTACTTCATACAAGGATAGCATAACTAAGGCAACAGGTCACAGCTACGGAAATTCTGTTGTAACAAAACAGCCGACCTGCACATCAGAGGGTACTGCTATAAAGACTTGCACAAAGTGCAATGCGACAGTTACAGAGAAGCTTCCTGCAAAGGGTCACACCGCAGTTACCGACAAGGGCTACCCTGCTACTTGCACCACAGCAGGCAAAACAGACGGCTCACATTGCTCAGTTTGCAATACTGTTATCAAGGCTCAGACAGTGATAAATGCCACAGGTCACAAGTCAAGCGGTTGGATAGTCGACAAGGCGGCTTCTATCGGAGTTAAAGGCTCAAAGCACAAGGAATGTACAGTCTGCAAGAAAGTTCTTGAAACGGCTGAAATTCCTGCACTTTCAAGAATTAGCATTTCAAAGGCAAGCGTGACACTTTCCACTTCGACCTACGCTTATGACGGCAAGGCAAAGAAGCCTGGTGTAACGGTCAAGCTAAACGGCAAAACTTTGAAGAATGGTACAGATTACACAGCTTCCTATTCAAACAACACCAAGGTTGGAACAGCAAAGGTCACTATCACAGGCAAGGGCAATTACACAGGCTCAGTTTCTAAGACCTACAGTATCAAAAATGACTTCAAGAAAGCCACAGTTTCGGGCATTTCCACAAAGGCTTTCACTGGCAAGAACATCACTCAGACCATTACTGTTAAATACAATGGCAAAACACTGAAAAAAGGCACTGACTATACAGTTTCATACTCAAACAACAAGAACATAGGTACTGCCACTGTAAAAATCGCAGGAAAAGGTTCTTACACAGGCACTATCACAAAGACGTTCAAGATAAATCCTGCCAAGCAGGAGATACAGAAGCTCACGGCTAAGAGCAAGGCATTTTTTGTGGATTGGGCGCAGAAAGGCTCTGCTACTGGATATGAGATACAGTATGCTACCAACTCAAAGTTCACAAGCGCAAAGAAAGTTACCATAACAAATAAAAAGACCGACAAGACCACTGTTTCAAAGCTTTCAGGCAAAAAGAAATACTACGTTCGTGTTCGTTCGTACACAACTGTAAAGGGTACTAAGTATTATGGCGCTTGGTCGGCTTCAAAGAGTGTGACTACAAAGAAGTAATTTTATATGAGAACAGCGTATCGCAGGGGCTGCGGTACGCTGTTTTTTTTACTATGATATTGCAGTTCGAGGCCTCAAAAATTATTCTTTCCCTAGTCTTTCAGAAACTTCAAGCACCAATCGTTGGTCTTTTTCCGAAAGTTTCGACCCTGCACCCAATTTCCGTCTTACTTTGGGTAGGACGGATTTTTTTTGTTCCCGGTGAGATAGAATTGCGTTATGATAAATTTTGAAATCACTCGCCGTGACTGGCATTTTATGTACTCATGCCCCTTGTGCATATGTGCTAAGCCCGCAAGATCGCAATTGTATGTAATGTCGAAAAGGTGCATATAGTCTTGACAAAAGACCGGACGTCTGTTAAACTTATCCTAAGCAAAGACTGGGGACGACACCCATAGAAAATAACAGCGTCGGAGCTAAACGCAAGCCTGTGTAATGCAGGCACTAATTTAATATTGCTGTGCAAGGGGGAGATACCCATAGAAAAAAACGTTATTGTTACAGACGTGAACGGAAAACGAATCGGAGCTACTTATCCCAAAAGGGCTAAGGGGCTTGTTAAGAACGGTCGGGCAGAGTATGCAAGCGACTGTGAAAAATGTACTATAAGAATGTTGGATACTCATAAGCCGACCGTGGATGTTACGGAGGTAAACAATATGGGTAAAGTAATAGATTTTGATCCTAGAGATTTTAAGGCAGATAAGTCCTGCGAAAACAATGTCATAGCTAAATATTTTGTGACCGATAAGGACGGCGAAAACGTTATCGCCTATTCTATTGGAAACTGGAATTGGGACTGGACGCAGATATGCTGTGACAAAAAACTTGAGAAAAATACCGACTATGTTTTCAGATTTGTGATAGTCGGAGGCTATTGCAATACGTGCAATGAAACTTCTCGTTTTGAGATCGTGCCTATGCCAGACGGCAGCTTAACCGATGAAGCTTACGAAGACAGATACACCTATGATCTGGCTCAGAACAGATATAAGCCTGTTTTATGCAAAAAGACCGACGAGGGTATGCTGAGACTTTTTGAGATACCTTTCAGCACCTTTGATTGCGAAGATTTCAGGTTTGTATTCATTGCTATGCACGCTGTTGCAACGCTCTATGCGCCAAAAAAGTTTTCAGCTTATGCAGACCTTGAGGATACGAATTTTGACCAGCTTCGTGATGAGATCAACAGCAAAACCAGCGAGGATAATTCTGCAAATGTGGTGATGGATTTCACAGGTGCTCATGTCACACGCTCGACTGTCACCGATCTGCTGACAATGGCTCGTTTTGGCAAAAGCGAGAATGTTTGTATTGATTTTACAGGAGCTGTCATAGAGGACGATAAGCCGGACGATATTCAGGCTGATGCAGATGATACCGGGTCTGACGATATTGCTGTTGAGCTTATGGACGTTGCAGACAACTGAGCTTCGCAGGAAGATATACTTTACTAAGATATTATGATTTAATACAGCTAAAAGATGCAGAGAAACCCATTGATCGGGTTTCTCTGTTTTTTTTCGCAAAAAAACCACCCACAGCCAAATCAGCCGTGGGTGGCAATATTATTTTAAATATACACAATTCTTTATTTTCCCAGCGCTATCTTGCCCATTGCGTCTGCCTGCATGATAGCGTCATAAAGCTCGATAGGCTGTACGTCGCCTGCAAGATTGTGGATAGTTTCGCCTGGGATACAAGCGTTCTTTGCGATAGTTTCTACCTGCTCAGGTGTAGTTACACCTATCTCCTCGAGCGTGACAGGAAGTCCCACTTCAAGGCAGAAGTTCTGTACCTCTTCAAACTCTTCCTTTGGCGCACCCTCAAGTACAAGCTGAACCAGTGTACCAAGGGCTACACAACAGCCGTGGTCTGCGTGCTTGATTCCCAATGATGTTACGCCATTGTAGAACGAGTGTGCAGCCGCACAGTTTACGTTGTCTGCTCCAACACCTGAAAGATATACATTAGCCTCGCAGATAGCTTCAAGGGCAGGTGTAACTGCGTGTACCTTGCAAGCCTCAACTGCCTGCTTGCCGTATGTTTTCAGCGTGTCATAGCAAAGTCTTGCAAGTGCCTGTCCTGCTCTTGTGATGCCTGTGCCTTCAAGGCTTGCGGACTCTGTTCTTATGGAAGCTCTGCCCTCAAAATATGTACCAAGTGCATCGCCCATGCCTGCAATAAGGAACTTTACAGGTGCGTTTGCGATAACTGTTGTGTCTACCATTACTGCGTCTGGATTGGTAGGATAGAAAAGATATTTGTCAAAGCTGTGGTCATCATTGTATATTACTGACAGACCTGTACATGGCGCATCTGTTGCCGCAACTGTAGGCACGATAACAATGTGCTTGCCTGTGTAGTATGCTGTAGCTTTTGCAGTATCAACTGCGCTTCCGCCGCCAACTGCAACTACTGTGTCGATGTTGTCAGCCTTTACTATCTCTTCCATTTTGGCTATCTCGCCCTTGCTTGATATACCACCAAATACTTCATAGCGTCTGTAATCGTCAAGTTCGCCAAAGCTTTTCTCTATCTTGTCATGACAGGCTTTGTAGCCACTGTTTGAACATACAAACAGCCACCTTTTGCCCATATAGCCCATTTCTTCATGAAACTTAAGTGTAGCATCTCTGCCCTGAACATATTTGAGCGGCTCACGCATTGCTCTGAGTCTTCCCATCATAATGAATTACCTCCGATTTGTTTGATTTATTAACTTTATACGGAATTCTCTCCGTATTTTCAATTAGATTATAGCATTTTGCACAAAAGATACAAGAAACATTTTATTAATGATATGTGAATTATTTGTTGTGGCAACATTTGAAAATGTAAAGCTTGGAGGACGATAAAACAGAAAAAGCGGAGGCTCTTTGCGAGCTTTCCGCTTTTTTCATATGTTCAGCATTACGGAAGCGTAAAACATTCCGTCACCGTATTCAAATTTAGCTACGCCATTGTATTTTGCGGCAATGTTCTTGACAGACTCTGTGCCGATCCCTTTGCCTTTGCGTTTTGAGGAAAGGAAACCGCCTTCTGGGTCGGTGAGTATAGTTCCGGTGAAGGTGTTGTCCACCGCCAGGCATAGGGAATAGCTGTCAGCCTTTGCTCTGATTATTATTTTTTTATTCTTTGCACTGTCAGACACGCAGCCGTGAATGGCGTTTTCGATAAGATTTCCGAAAAGCACAGAGAGGTCGGTTATGTCTATTTTTATATCATCTGGTATGTCAGCGCTCACCTTGTATTCAATGCCGCTGCTTTCCGTTATTTGAGCAAAATATGCAAGAAGTGCGCTTACAGATGTGTTTTTGCAGTAAATGCGTTCTGATATATCGGGCATAGAATCCCTGAAAGAATTGAGATATTCCGAAAGCTTATCATATTCGCCCTTTTTCAGAAGCTCCTGCATAAGAGCGATATGATGTCTGACATCATGCTTATAGCGTCTTGTTTCTTTTATCTTATCCTGCAAATAGTCATATTGCAGGTTCTGCATTTCAAGCAGGTGGTTATTTTCCTGAAGCCGCAGATTTTTCTGCTGTTCGATGACCAGCCGTGCCACGATGTAATACACCAGAAACGCCCCTGCGTTTATAAAGAAAAGAGCTATGGTGTTCTTTGGCTCCAGAGCAAGCTCTAAGCTGCTTTTTGTAGAGTTGCCGTAGAGAGTATAGTACCATATTATATAGAACGTAAATGGGATAAGCCAAAGATAGCGCCACTCCAGACCTGACGGCTCTCTTTCCACCGCAGGTGTGTAGACCTTTTTCATGTAGATAAAAAGCGGCCCCCATACCACGGCTTCTGTCATAAGCATACAAAGGGAAAACGACCAGCGGTATGACTCATAGGCAAGTGACGGGAACAGAATACCCTCCAGACACTTTGAGGTAATGACGATAAAGCTTGCGTTATTTGAAAGCAGAAGCAGTGTGAAGCCTGTTTTGCCGACCTTGACCTTCACAGCGAAAAAGTAAAAAGCCGCATAGAGCAGGGTGCTGACTGCACTTAGCAGACCTGCATTTGTGCTGAAAAATGCCGCCTGCCAGCCTAAGAAGATCTGCACCAGTGAAAGAGCCACAACAAGTCCCACAGTAGCTGTTTTGGAAAAGCGAAGCCTATGCCGGAAGGGATAAAGGGCAAGCACCATAAGTGGCAGAAAATTCAGAAGGGAATATATGCCCACTTCCACAAGGCGGTATAAAGGAGGCATTACTGCTCACCGCCTTTTCGCAGATCACTGAAGCGAAACTGAGCGAAGGCGTCTAATGTTTCTCTGGATTTTCGGCGGCTTATGGGGATATGTGTGCCGTCGCTCATTATGAAAAGGTCGCTTTTTTGCTGGGCTATCTCATAGAAATTCACGATGACGCCTTTGGTGGAGGTGTAAAAGTATGAATGACTGCAAAAAATGCTCTCGATCTCAGCGAAAGAATTTCTTGAAACTATGCTTTCACCGTCTGTGCAATGGATTGTCACGATATGTGACGCACAGTCTATGTAGATAACATTTCTGAGTATCACGTTCTGACCGTCGGGAAGCTTAACTGAACGCATACGATCAATTTCATCAGAACCGATCCGGTCGAGCATTGCTTTTACTTTGTCAGCCTGAAAGGGCTTACAAAGATAGTAGCAGGCGTTGAGGTCGTAGCTTTCGCTTGCAAACTCGTTGCTTGAAGTGCCGAATGCGATATGCACGTTTTTGTCTGTTTCACGAAGCTTTTCTGCGACCTCTATCCCTGTCATTTTCCCCATGAATATATCAAGCACCACCAGATCATAAGCTCCCATCTGCCAACATGATAAAAAGCTTTCTCCGCTTGAAAACGTATCTATCTGACAGCTGTGAGCGGTTTGTTCGGAAATATATTCATGAAGAAGTGCAAGGTCGTTTTTATTATCGTCTACCAATGCCACTCTCATACTGTAAAAATCCTTTCTTATACATGATTTCTTAATATATAATAACACACATCAAAGCAAAATTCAAGCATTATTCATTTATTTTGTTACCGCTTGTGCAGATTTTTGACCGTTTGTGCTAAATTTATTGACAAAGTGTGTAGTCTGTGTTAAAATAATCGTGTAAAATTATGTTCTGAGTAAAAAAGAAATATCAACCCAGAAAAATATTATGGAGGAATTAGAATGAAAAAGAAAATTTTAAGTCTTTTGGTGACGGGCTGTCTTTTGTTTGTGCCGACAACAGCATTTGCAGACGACAATAAGACGGTGATAAAAACTGTTGACGACCTGTTGGCGTTTTCAAAAGCGGTAAACAACGGAGATTATGACAAGAATAAAGACGCAGTTGTTGTTCTTGAAAATGACCTTGACTTGACAGGTGTTGTATGGACGCCTATCGGAAACGTTTTCGATGAAAACGGCTATATTGAACATTGTTTCAGCGGCAAATTCTACGGAAACGGTCATACTATTTCAAACATTGATTTTACGTCTATTTATGGTAAAGATTTGTTGGTCGGTTTCTTTGGCGATATCGAGGAAGCAGAGGTATCAGGTCTGACTATAGAGGGAAATCTGGATGTGACAAATACTGATAACGAATATACTGTTTATGGCACTATTGCAGGATTTGCAGGTGATTGTACTATTTCTGATTGTGTGTCAAACGTATCGTTCAACAATAACGGCAAATATGTTTATGGCTTCATAGGCATGGTAGGTCAGGCATACGGCACAACTTTTGAATATTGTGAGAACACAGCAGACATAACTATCTCAGGCGACAACGGAAGTGTTTATGTCGGCGGTATAGTTGGATATGCGCAGATTGGAACGGAAGTCCGCTATTGTTCAAGCACAGGCGATATGGTATATGCTGCACAAGACGCCGGCGGTATCGTAGGACGTTTGTATGGCGATTCCAAGGTTATAAACAGCTATGTTACAGGAAAACTCACGCCGGTTGGCAACGGAACCACAGATGTAGGCGGTATCGTTGGTTCAGTAGCCGGCGGTTCTGTAAGTGATTGCTATTTTGCAGGAGAAATTGACCTTTCACAGTACTCAGCCAAAAAGCCATATACACGTTTCGGCGGAATAGTGGGGAAGGATTCCTCGTCTACAACTGACTTTAAAAACAACTATTTCACAGAAACAGAAAATGTTGAAGCTTGCGGTTCAAATAAAGAAGCAGGCAAGGCTAAAGCATATGACTATATGACAACAAAAGAATTTTATGACGAGTTGACAGCTGGCGGTGCAAAGTATCAGTATGTTGAGGGAAAAACACCTGTCCTGCCAACTAAGGAATATGCAGTTGATTTTGAAGTAACACCTGCTGACCTGAAAAATGTTGTAATAAAGGTAGACGGAAAAGAGATAACAAACAATACTGCAATGCTTACAGCAGGCACTTACACAGTAGAGGTAACTGCTGACGATTGCGAGCCTCTCAGCAAGGAAATAACTATTTCAGCAGATATCGCAACACATACACAGGCTTTTGAACTTGCATACAAGTCAGCAGACTATACAGAGCTTGACAAGGCAGAGAAAGCCGCAAAGGCTCTCAACAAGGACGATTATGAGGACTTCTCAGAAGTCGAAAAGGCTCTTGCCGCTATCGACAGAACAAAGAACATCACAGAGCAGGCTGATGTGGACGCTATGGTAAAGGCTATAAATGACGCTGTGGCAAACCTTGTAAAGAAAACACCTGCTTCTTCACAGACAGACAGTTCCGCTTCTGACAGCTCATCAGCCGACAGCAAGGCAGACAGCAGCTCAAAGGCGGCTTCAAACGCTTCAAACACAAATCCGTCAACCGGTGTTGCAGGCGGAGCATTCGCTCTTGCACTTCTGAGCGGTGCGGCTGTGGTTATGGCTAAGAAGAAAAAGTAATATATCCATTAAATAGATATATAAAGCAATTAAGTGGGACTTTTATACATTATCTGTTTAAATGAATACCACTTGTGCAGATTTTTGACCGCTTGTGTCAAACTTGTTGACAAGTGTGTGGGTTGTGTTAAAATAATCGTGGAAAATTTATGTTCTGAGTAAAAAAGAAATATCAACCCCGAAAAATATAATGGAGGAATTAGAATGAAAAAGAAAATTTTGAGCCTTTTGGTGACGATGGGTCTTGCGGCAAGCTTAGTGCCTGTTTCTGTTTTTGCTGACGGTACAGAGGTCTGGGACGGCTCTGTAGCGGAATCTTTTGCAGGCGGAAAAGGCACAAAAGACGACCCTTATCAAATAGCTACTGGCTCACAGCTTGCATATTTTGCGGAAAGAGTGAACGCAGGAGAATATGGCGAGAAATATGCAGACACATACTTTGAGCTTACATCGGATATCGACCTTGGCGGAAAAGAGTGGGATCCGATAGGTGATACTGTGTCAGCCCTTATTCTTGGGGGTAAAGATTACTTAGTTTTTGCAGGCAACTTTGACGGAAAAGGTTATACTATCAAAAATCTTACCATTGGAACAGAAGCTTCGCCATGCAGTGGTGACGTATGCGGTCTGTTCGGTGCGACTAGCGGAACTATCGAGGACGTAGTTCTTGAAAATGTTTCTATAAATTATATCGGCGAAAAGTATAGCAATGCATATTATTTCCGCATGGCTGGAGCGTTAGTTGGTTATTCTATGGGCGATATAGTAAATTGTACTGTTACTGGTCTTGACATGAAAGCAGGCTCTGACGGCAGCTATGTTGCTCTTAACAGCATAGGCGGATTAGTAGGCATTCAGGACGGAGGTACAACAGTGAGCCACAGCCGTGTTTCCGGAAAGATAGAGGAATCAACAAAAAAGGGCAATGTTGGTGGCTTTGTTGGTACGCTCGCAAAAGGCTCATCTGCTAAATATTGCGGTGCAGACGTTTCTGTTGAGGTAACAGGAAATGGTCGTGGTATCGCAGTAGGTGGCTTCGTTGGAATAGGTAATGGAGTGACAATTGATGAAACTTTGATAGAAAATTGCTATGCCACAGGCAATATAACAGGTGCAGAATATGCAGGCGGCTTTGTTGGAAACATCTCAGGTCTTAACATCAGCAACTGCTATGCAAAGGGTGATGTAAGCAATAGTTTTGTTGGTGCGTCATTCTTGGGTACTGACGCTGCAAGCAATAACTATTATGGCACTGTAAAGAATTGCTATGCAACAGGTCTTGTATCTGATATTTCTTCTTTCGCTTATGCTTTTGCAATGCAGAGCACCATGGAGAGAAGCAAGTTTGAAAATTGTTACTATAATGCAGAAAATACAGCAGATGCTGCTGAAAGTGCTTTGCCGTACGCCATAGATGATATGAAAAAAGACGAGTTTGTTGATAAGCTTGGTGGTGAAGCCTGGACAAAGCTTGAGAACGATACTCCTGCCTGCGGTGCTGAGCCTGCTGACTACAGCAATGTTTATGAAGTGCTGGGTAATATTCCTGCCGACCTTTCTATCTACACAGAAGAAAGCGTTGCAAACTTGTACAGTGCAGTTGAGGCTTTAAGAGGGTATAGAGATCTTGCACAGCAGTCAGATGTTGACAAAATGACGAAAGACATAAACGATGCCGTTGAAGCACTTGTTTACAAGTCAGCAGACTACACAGAGCTTGACAAGGCAGAGAAAGCCG
>ERZ1026975.1231-NODE-1231-length-12512-cov-3.973348_pt1 | contig 12512 bp, 10 predicted proteins | sample MGYA00519561_ERZ1026975 | MGnify/ENA primary metagenome ERZ1026975 (study PRJEB26926, sample SAMN06164672) | human gut metagenome | biome: ENVO:00009003; feature: ENVO:2100002; material: ENVO:00002003 | host: Homo sapiens | place: USA | collected 2012 ... | reverse complement strand
TTCCTTGACTGCGCGGACCGCTTCGTCGCGGGTCAGCATCGCCGCCGTTTTGCGCCATTTCGGCGCGGTTTCGTCTTCCGGAATGGACGCGATCGCGTAATCCCACCAGCCATTGAGCATGGTGCAGTTGTCGCGTACCATGGTCGGGCGCGGGTGCTCGCCGAGTATGGGGGTACGACCCTCGTCCAGCGTGCGTTCGCCTTCCTCGGCGGGATTGAACGCCTTGTTGCCGGCGCGGGCGGATAGCCATTCGTGCTCGATTCGTTCGCCCCACGGCGTCCACAACTGCTGCAGCGGCTCACGGGAACGCATTTTCGTAGGCGCGGCCTTCAGTACGCGTTTGATATCCAGCATGGAGAGCCCCTTCCTGCAGCCTTGCATATCTCCGCTCTCATTGTAAATGGCGGTCGCGTTAAATGGCAGATGAATGGCAAGCGATTTTTGCAGGAAAGTGCGCGAATGTGCCGGAAGGCATAGGAAAGCAGAAGAATGGCGATTCAAAAGCCACGCGATATGTCACGATTTGAAAAAGTGCTGTAATTTTCAAATCGTGACACATGTAGGGGGTTGCGTGTTGAAATCAGCCTTCCAGCTTCGCCTTTTCGGCGGCGAGACGGGCGGCCTCGGCTTCGCGGCGGGCCTTCAGCTCGGTATCGAAGCGGGCGAGCTCCTCTTCGACGGCCTCCGGCGGAATCTTCGCGAAGATCGGGTGCGGCTTCGGCACCGAGGTGCCGGCCACGATCGGCTCGGAAGCCCACGGATGCACGGTTTCGCCCAGCTTGTAGTCGCCCGTGATGATCGGGTACGTGAAGCCCGGCTTGTCGAGATCCTCAACCTCTTCCAGATGAGGCAGCGGCGAGAAGACGCCGGTTCCGCCGAGGGCCTCCCACACCTTCTGTGCGGAGTGCGGCAGGAACGGGGCCAGCAGGTGGTTGGCGTCGGACACGGCCTGGGCGGCGGTGTGCAGCACGGTGCCGAGGCGGGCCGGATTGTCCTTGATCTTCCACGGTTCGGTGGCGGAGATGTACTTGTTGATGTCGCCGACCACGCGCATCGCTTCGGACAGCGCGTTCTTCTGGCGGTGATTCTCGATGAGTCCGCCGACGGTTTCGAACGCGGCCTTGGTTTCGGCCAGCAGCGCACGGTCCTCGTCGGTGGCGGAAGCCTCGTCGAACGCCGGAATCTCGCCGAAGTTCTTGTTGATGAGGTTGGCCACGCGGTTCACCAGGTTGCCCCAGGATGCGGCGAGCTCCTCATTGTTGTGGCGCACGAACTCGGCCCAAGTGAAGTCGGAATCGGAGCTTTCCGGTCCGGCCACGGAGATGTAGTAACGCACGGCGTCCACGGGGTAACGGGCGAGGATGTCCTTCACGTAGATGACGATGCCGCGGGAGGACGAGAACTTCTTGCCTTCCATGGTCATGAACTCGGAGGCCACGACCTGCTCCGGCATGTTCAGCGGACCGAGCTTGCCGGTTTCGCCGCCCTTGGAGCCCTGGCCGTTGTAGGCCAGCATTTCGGACGGCCAGATCTGGGAGTGGAACGTGATGTTGTCCTTGCCCATGAAGTAGTAGCCCGGGGTGGTCGGATCGTTCCACCATGCGCGCCATGCCTCCGGGTCGCCCTTGCGGCGGGCCCATTCGATGGATGCGGACAAGTAGCCGATCACAGCGTCGAACCACACGTACAGCTTCTTGTTCGGGTTGTCGATCCAGCCCTTGACCGGCACCGGAATGCCCCAGTCGATGTCACGCGTGATGGCGCGCGGCTTGACTTCCTTGAACAGGCCGATGGAGAAGTTGATGACGTTGGTGCGCCAGCCTTCGCGGGTCTTGAGCCACGCGAGATTGGCTTCGGCGAGCGCCGGCAGGTCGAGGAAGAAGTGTTCGGTTTCCTCGAAGCGCGGGGTTTCGCCGTTGATCTTGGATACGGGGTTGAGCAGCTCGTCCGGGTCGAGTTCGTTGCCGCAGGCGTCGCACTGGTCGCCACGGGCTCCGTCGGCGCCGCAGATCGGGCAGGTGCCTTCGATGTAGCGGTCCGGCAGGGTGCGTCCGGTGGACGGGGAGATGGCGACTTTCTGGGTGCCCTTGTAGATGTAGCCGTTTTCGAGGCACTGTTTGAACAGTTCCTGCACGACCTTTTCGTGATTGCCAGTGGTGGTGCGGGTGAACAGATCGTAGCTCAGGCCGAGATCGCATAGGTCCTTGGCGATCACGCGGTTGTAGCGGTTGGCGAGCTCCTGCGCGCTCACGCCTTCCTTGTCGGCTTCCACCAGGATTGGGGTGCCGTGCTCGTCGGTGCCGGACACCATCAGCACGTCATTGCCCTTCATGCGCTCGTAGCGCGCGTACACGTCGGACGGCACGCCGAAGCCGGCGACGTGGCCGATATGACGGGGGCCGTTGGCATACGGCCATGCAACATTCACCAAAATATGACTCATGGTGCCCGATTATACAAAGCGCCATATCCCGTGTTTTCGGCGCATTCCGATTGGCGGAAGACGGGCGGATGGGGTCGATGACGTTCTCGCAGACCGGCCTGCGTCAGGCTACGGTAGTCCACAAGGTTATCCACATTGTTGTATCACGCAACAATCATCGTCCACTTATCCACTTTTTTCGCGAAGCCGGTGGCACGCCGCTTTCCGTATCAGCTACGGTACCCCGCATGGATACCTCCCCTCCCCTTTTGGGCGACGCCGACCTGCCCGGCCCCATTTGTTTGAATCGTTTGCATTCCCTAGGCGTGGTATGCAAACTTGACAACGACAACGCCTACTCGTATCACGATTCGCGCACGCTGTACGGCCGCGCCAGCATCATCTCAACGCTGATGCCGAGTCGTTCCGTGGCGTGCGCCGGCACCGCTGCGTGGGTGTGGTTGGGTGGCATGTTTCCCAACACGATCGACATCATTTCAAAAGCGCATTACCGAACGGCGAGGTACGGTCGCAAAGTCAGCGTTTTCAACCGACAGGCGCCCGACGAACATGTCACCGACGTCGGCCCGATCACCGTCACCACGCCCACACGCACCGCATGCGACCTTGCCATGAACTGCACGCCGGAAACGCAGTCGCCGGTCACGGAAATCGTATGCATGCTCATGCAGGAATTCCGGTTCCGCCCCGACGATTGCCTGCAGGTCATGCAGGAGGCCACCCATATTCGCAACGCGCCACGGGCACGCCAGTTTTTCCGGACGATTGACGGAAAGCAGTGACGGATATGCGCGAATCGCAACGGCCGTCGGAAAAACCACGGCAAACGAGACAGACACGGCAAGCGTCGGCACAGTCGCGGCGCACGGCAAGCAAGAGATATGAAGAGCGCGCGAAACGTAGCAAACGTCATGGGCAACGACATGAACAGCATGGACACCATGGCAAACGCCACGAACGACGTCGCGCGCCGCCGAAATATCAGCCGCACGCGCGGCAGCGGGCATTGGTCGAACCGCCTGCGCCGCCGATCGAATTGACGCCGTTGGTGGCGTGCAGCGCCGACACCGCGCAAGATGTGCTGTGGCATATCGCGGAATATGCGCCGCAATTGCGCAAGTGGCTGGTCGCCAATCCTTCGGCGACGCCTGCAATGCTGGAATATCTTGCGCAGGTCGGCGGGCCAGGTGTGCCCGAAGCGCTGCGGATATTGCTGAAATCGTTGGAAATGAACGGTTCCGGAAGCGATCAGCCCTTCATCGCAAGCACGGCATTGTAGACCTGCTTGCGATTGGCGAGCGAGCCGTCGGACAGCGGATGTTCGGCGACGACCTGTGAAATCGCGTCCTTGATACGCAGGTTGTCTTCCTGCGCGCGGTCGACTGACAGCACCGCCAGATCCTCGATGGACAGCGTTGCGGGCGCGGCCGCGTCGGCCTCCTCTTCGGAAGCGCCGGCGATGACGAGCACCATTTCGCCACGCGGCGGATCGTCGACGACGCTTTGGCGGATTTCGGCGATGGTTCCGCGGCGGATCTGCTCGTAATCCTTGGTCAGCTCGCGGCACAACGCCATTTTGCGATTCGGTCCGAGCACGTCAAGCAGGTCGGCCATGGATTCGTCGATGCGGTGCAGGGTTTCGTAGAAGACGATGGTGCGACGTTCCGATTTGAGCGCGCGCAGGTGCTGCACACGTTCGCTGTGCTTGCGCGGCAGGAAGCCTTCGTAGCAGAAGCGGTCGGTCGGCAGGCCGGACAGGCACAGCGCGTCGAGTACGGCGGACGGGCCGGGAGCGCAGGTGACGGGCAGGCCGCGTTCGATGGCGCGGCGGACGATCGCCAGTCCCGGATCGTTGATGGTGGGCATGCCCGCGTCGGATACGACGAGCACGGTGGCGCCTTGTTCGACCTGGTCGAGCAGGCCGTCGGCCTTGTCGCGTTCGTTGTGGTCGTGGTAGGCGACGACGCGGCCGGGCACGCGGATGCCGAGGCGGTTCGCAAGCGCGTATAGGCGGCGCGTATCCTCGGCTGCCACGATGTCGACGCCTTCCATGAGGGCGATCAGGCGTGCGGACGCGTCTCCGGTGTTGCCGATCGGCGTGGCCGCGAGCACGACCGTTCCGCGCGGAATGTTGACGTCGGCGACCAGTCCGTCGAGCCCGAATTCGGCACGTTCCGTGGCTTGCGCGGTTCCCTCGGCATTTTCCGCGTTCTCGCCGATTTCGGCAATCTGACCAATATTTGTTTTCACGGTTTGTTTCACGGCGTTACCAGCCTTCTCGGCATCAGTCTGTTCGCTCAAGTTCTCCATATTTCCAGTATCGCCCACAGCGTCCCCAAACCATCAGCTCCCGCCATTTCTCCGTCTTTCGCAACCAACCAATCAAAGAACCGCCACATTCTCCACAACAAAAAATCTAAATTTAGAGCAATGAAAAGGCTGCGTCAAACGCATAAACCAGCGTTTGACGCAGCCTTTCACCCCCACTCGAAAGAACGGGAATCTACCGCTATAGCAGCACCTTGCCTTCCGGAGCGGTCACAGCTTCGCCAAATCCCAAACGAGCGGTGAACCCGCGACCATCGGAACTGGAAACCTCCACACCGGCATCGGTCTTTCTGGCGGAGAACACAACGGTAGAACCGTCCATCTCGGTCACCACGGCCTTGGCGTCATCACCATCGTTCAGGAACACGGAAACCAATGCGTCCTTACCATACTCATATTCAGGAGTCTCGGCACCAGGCTTGGTGACCAGCACACTGCCATCACGCACCCACAACGGGATGGTGTCGAACCCATGGCGTTCATTGCGCCATACACCATGTTCAGAGACCACCTTTTCACCGGTGAACCAGTTGGTCCACGTGCCGGCCGGCAGATAGTATTCCACATCTCCAGAATATGTGAACACCGGTGCCACGAGCAGATCCGGACCGAACATATACTGACGGTCAAGCGTGCGGCACGTCGGGTCATCCGGGAATTCGACGAACATCGAGCGCATCACTGGGGTTCCGTGCAGATGCGGCTGCAGACCCACCTGATACAGATACGGCATCAAGGAAAGCTTGAGCTTGGTGAAAGTGCGGGCCACATCGACGGCGGTTTGCCCCGGTGCGTTGACCACACCATTCTTCTCGTCTTCCTCATCGAACAGCCATGGCACGCGATACACGGTGGAACCATGCATACGCGAGTGGGAACCAAGCAGTCCGAAAGCCACCCAACGCTTGTAGACCGCAGGATCCGGATAGGCACCTTCGAAACCACCAATGTCATGGCTCCAGAAGCCGAAACCGGAGCTGGTAATCGACAATCCCGCACGTAGCGTCTGGGCCATGCCGTTGAAGGTCGACTCGCAATCACCGCCCCAGTGCACTGGCTGCTGCTGTCCGCCGACGGTTGCGGAACGGGCGTACAGACAAGCCTTGCCCTTGCCGTAGGTCTCTTCGATGGCTTCAAAGACGGCCTGGTTGTACAACTGCGTGTACCAATTGTGCATGGAGAGCTTAGGAGAACCGTCATACCAGACCACATCTCGTGGAATGCGCTCGCCGAAATCGGTCTTGATCGCGTCTACACCTTGGTTCAGCAGCTTCTTGACCTTGTTCTTGAACCATTCACGTGCTTCAGGGTTGGTGAAATCCACCAGCCCCATGCCCGCCTGCCAAAAATCGGTCTGCCAGATTTCGCCATTGGCCTTCTTGACAAGGTAGCCTTTCTCCTTGCCTTCCTTGAACATGGAACCACGCTGGCCGATGTACGGATTAATCCATGCGCAGATATGCAGACCCTTATCCTCGTGCAAACGCTTGAGTGTGGATTCGATATCTCCGAAGAAACGCTTGTCCCATTCGAAATCGGTCCAATGGAATTCACGCATCCAGTAGCAGTCGTAGTGGAATGCGCTCAAAGGAATATCGCGTTCGGCCATGCCATCGATGAAGGAGTTGATGGTCTTCTCGTCATACTTGGTAGTGAACGAAGTGGTGAGCCACAGTCCATAGCTCCAGGCGGGCACGTTGGCCGGGCGGCCGACCAGCTTGGTATAGCGGTCAAGAATCTGCTTCGGCGTCGGACCGTAGATCACACAGAAATCGATGGTCTCCCCCGGCACCGAGAATTGCACGGCCTCAGTGTTTTCCGATCCCACTTCGAAGGAGACGTGCCCACGGTTGTTCACCAGCACACCGTATCCGTTGGATGTCATGTAGAACGGAATGTCCTTATAGCCCTGCTCGGAAGCGGTACCGCCGTCCTCATTCCAGATATCGATGGTCTGGCCGTTCTTTACATACGCGCCGAATCGTTCGCCGAAGCCGTACACATTCTCGCCAACGCTGAGATGCAATTGGACTCCGGTGAACACATCCGATTCGTCATAGGCAGAGCCGTCCATGGTCACGCCAAACTCACCTACCGGCTGTGCCGTCACATTGGAAAGCTTGTTCAGATTGAAACAGCCAAGCGACTTTCCCGTCGATTCGGTAAGCACTTTGCCATCTTCTCCGAGGAACGTCAGATTCCATGGAGCGCCCTTGACCACTTTCGCAGTCAAACCGCCAGTGGTCAGGGACACGGTGGCACCATTCTCGCCCACTTCGCCATCGCCGTTGCCTTCCGCGGTTGCGTGCACATATCCGCGACCACCTGGCTCGTCAGCGTTCAGAGGAAATCCCGGATAGTCAGTAGCCCCCTGCCAGTGCCCAGCCCTGACGCGAATCACACCTTCCGCAGGCGAGGTCACATCAATGTCGAACGTAGGTAGATTCAACGTATCGTAACGTCCTCGAATCACCGTTGTCGGTGCCAGGATATTCAGGCTTTCCCCGTCTTCACCGATTCCCAACTCATACGCCTCACGTGCGTACAGTGCGCTAACGCCATCACGAATCATCCAGTAACCATTGGTGAACTTCATTGTTGCTCCTTAAGGATATTGGCTCACTACATTAGTGAAAATAGAACTTTCTATATATAAGCTCCGGGGAAAGAAGAGAACAGGAATCACCGGAGCATTTACATGCCATTCAACTACTTGACAGCACCAGCGGTAATACCACGGGACAGCGTGCGCTGGAAGATCAAATAGAAGATAAGCGTTGGCACGATACTGATCAACGATGCGGCAGCAGTGGTCGTCACATCCATGAGACGGTCACCGGTCAACGAGCTGACCGCAATCGGGATGGTCTGCGTCGAATTATCAATAAGGAAGGCCATCGGGATCATATACTCGTTCCATGTCCAGATGAAGAAGAACACGAGCATGACGCTCAGCGTCGGCTTGGAAATCGGGAACACTATCTTACGGAAGATGGTCCAACGACTTGCGCCGTCGATAGTCGCCGCTTCCAGTATGGATTTCGGGAATGTGCCGTATACCGATGACAAGAGATAGGTACCGAAAGCACTCTGGATGACGGTGAAGATGATGACGATTGCCCATGGCGAATTGTACAGGCCGATCTTCTTGAACATGATGTACAGCGGGTACAGCATGGCTTCCTGCGGCAGCATGTTGGCGAGCATGATAAGCAGGACTATCCAACGACGGCCCTTGACTCGTCCGATACCGAGCGCAAATGCGTTGAACATGGACAGCACCACGGCGAGGATGGCCACGAGGCCTGAAGTCCAAATGCTGTTCCACAGCTTTTCGGGATAGTTGACACGGTTCCAGAACTTCATCAGACCGACGGTGCTGAACTCCTTCGGCCATGACAGCGGCCCCGATGAGTTGTAGTCAGCCGTCGTTTTGAATGCGTTGAGCAACAGCACGATAAACGGGAACAACATGACCAGACCGCCGACGATGAGCAGAATGAGAATCGCCCAATCGCCTGCAGTGCGGTTTTTCTTAACATGCACGGGAATATTGGTTGCGGAAGTCATGGCTCTACTCCTCATCTTCCTTCGCGACCTTCTCCTGAAGGTTCGTGAAGATAACTGCTACGACGATAATGACAACGGTCAGCGCAGTGGCGATTGTTGCGCCATAGCCAACTTGCTGAGACTGGAAGAACTGCACGTAGGAGTAGTACGACGGCACGATGGTGCTGGTACCAGGACCGCCTTTGGTCAGCATGTAGACCGGGCCGAACACCTTAAGAGCAGCGATGGTGCAGGTCAATGCCACCACGAAGATCTCAGGCTTGATGGCCGGCAGGGTGATCGCAAGGAAGCGCTGCCACCAGTTCCGCTCCGTCAAGGCTTGCAGCTTCGTAGAGTTCCGGATCAACTCGCTGCAAACCCGACATGAAGATGACCAACGGATAGCCAACCTGAATCCAAATCATGATGAGCATCAGGAAAATCAAGGCAGTATCCGGCTTACCAAGCCAGTCATGCTGGAGAGACCCTAATCCCACAGCTTTCAGCAACGCGTTCAACGCACCATTCTGCGGACGGAAAATCCATCCCATGACCAAGGAGGCGACAGCGATTGGGAGCAGCTGCGGGAAATAGTAGACAGCTCGCATGGTAGAAGCCACTTTCGGCCCGAACTTCTTCTGCACTACGTCGAATACCAGCGATGAGAGGATAAGACCGAGCAGGATAGGAACGACCACCATGGCGATGATCATCCAAATCGAGTTACAGAACGACACCCAGAAAGTGGTGTCCTTCATCAGCCTCACCCAATTGGTCAGACCGGCGAACTGCGGCGGTTTGATGCCTCGGTAGTTGGTGAAGCTGAGATAAATGTTCCAGACAGCCGGAACAATAATGATCCATAGCAGCATCAGGAAGCCCGGAAGCAGATACAGCCAAAATCGATTGGACGGATTGCCAGGAATCCTCGACATCCCTTTTTCTCTGGCAGTTGGCTGCTGGCCGTGTGCCTGATTTTTATTAACGTGAGTGTTCATTAGTATGCCACTTCCCATGATTCGCATCGATCTTCATCTGAGACTAAGATGCTCCGCAATGCGGTTGAGTCGAACAACTTAGATTGCCGCCGTTCCTGGCCACGGTGCCCGTTACTGACGGCAGAAGTGTTGATATAAGGGCCATGGCGCCGCCACGTTCTCAACGACGCCATGGCAATGGTGATTGAGATGTTGAACCGTTAGGTTCAGACTCAGGACTTGACGCCAGCGGCCTCCACGCCCTTGTCGTAGTTATCCTTCATCTGATTGAGCACGTCCTTCACACCGGAAGTACCATTGACCAGTTCCTGCAGGGAAGAATTCAGCTCATCGTAGAAGGTGGACGTCGGCCAATCCGGGTAGAAGCCAAGGGCATTCTTTTCAAGCACGCCGTTGAAAGAAGTGATAAGCTCCTTCGTCTTTTCGTCAGTGATCTTGTCAGGATCAGCCGCAATCGGCAGACCACCAGAGTTGCCCATGAGGTCCTGAACTTCATCGCTCAAAGTGATGTCGATGAATTGCGCGGCAAGGTCCTTCTTCTTGGAGTTCTCTGGAATGACCCAAATGTTGCCGGAAGAGCCGACCACCTTATCGGTATCCGGGAAGGTGGAGAACGTCCAATTGGCATTCTTCATATCGCTCTGGAAACGACCGAACCACCAAGTGCCAGAGAAGAACATCGGATAGGTACCGTTCATGAAGCCTTGTCCGGCATCCTCAGCCTTGGTACCGGTGCAGTCCTTGGAAATATAGCCCTTGGACACCCAGTCCTTGATGGTCTTAGTGGCGTAGGTAGTTGCCTCGCCCTGCCAATCGACGTCGCCATCGTACATCTCGTAGTTCTTGATGAACTTGTCATTCGCCTTAGACAAGACCAGCTGCCACCACAGATGCTGCAGCGGATATTCCGCGACACCTTCGGAAAGCGGGGTCACACCGTTATCCACGAACTTCTGCATTGCAGCTTCGAGATCATCGAAAGTTTTCGGGATTTCGATGCCGTACTTGTCAAACATGTCTTTGTTGTAGTACATCACGACATCTTCGCCGTAGTTCGTGATGCCGTACCAGTCACCGGATCCCATAACGCCTTTGTCGTTGTACTTACCGGTAGCGGCCAAAGAACCTGAGACCTTCTTGTCCCAGTTGTACTTCTTCACGTAATCGTTCAGGTTGCTGAGCAGTCCCTGGCTAGCGAGCAGACCAGCAGTGGCGTTGCCCTTGTTGTATTCCATAACATCCGGCGCTTCATCGGAATTCAGAATCTGAGCAGCGTTCTGACGAATTTGCTCGAAGGATTTCTTCTCAAACTCGACCTTGACTCCGGTCTTCTTCTCGAAGATTTCCATGGCTTTGGCCCACGCCTTGCCTTGTGCACCGTTGTCTTCCTCGTAATGCCAGATTTTGATGGTCTTCGGATTTGATTCCTGCTCGCTACCGCTGTTGCTGCCGCATCCGGCCAAGCCAAGGGTACCGAACATGGTCGCCACAGCCAGACCAGCCGCAACGATTCTACGGGTTGACTTCATTGCATTCTCCTTTTTCAGCTCCATTACTGAAATGAAATCCGAGACGAATCGGAATCTCATTGATTACAATGATATGTTTTCCCGAAGCGTATTTCAACTTATTTCGATTTATTTCGATAAATAAGTTCATTGAATCACTTAATCAGAAAATCACCGAAAATAAGGCAACACGGTACATAACCGCACATCATGAATAGAAGAAAGGATAAAAGACCGCAAAAACAATCGAAATAATAAGCTACCGCGGACGGCAGGGGCCGACCGTGCCACGAGCGCAATACTTGCCGGGCAACAGCTCCACCGCGCCGACATCATGCCGCTGCCCACTCAGTATCTCCATCATGATGTCAACCCCTCGAGAGCAGACGGCATGCGGATTCATAGGCATCTCATCAACCCCTTGAGGAAGCTGCTGCATGCCCTGCGTGCAAGCGGCCATCACTGAAATATCGCCAGGCACACTCAATCCACGTTCCTGCAACGCAAACAACAGGTTGTTCACATGCGTGGCGTTGGTCTGACAAATAATCGCAGTGGTCTGTGGAGCACTGGCGAAGACCGAATCAAGCATCAACCGCACGTCCGCCATTCCATAACCAGTCGAGGCCACGAAATCGGTTTTGACACCGAGATCAAGGCCATATTTCGTCACAGCATCGCGAAAGCGAATCAAATAATTCGAACCATCCTCATACGCGACGTCACTCGTCCCGACAATCACCACATGCTTATGGCCCAAATCGGCAATCCGGCTTATCGCTTCACGGCCCATCCGCTCGAAATCCAAATCGACGGAATACACCGCCCCGGTATTCGCGGGGTAACCGACGGAAACCACGGGCACATCCAACGTTGAAGCAAGATCGGCACGCGAATCTTCCATCAATACATCCAGCAGCATGATGCCGTCCACCATGCCATTGCGCGTGACCCTTACCAATTCCCGGTCACCGTATTCGTGCATCAGTAAAAGAATGTCATACCCATAACGCTTAGCCCGCGTAGCGAGAGCGAAGAAAAATGCCGCGTAATTCGTGTAATCCGTATATTCATGCACAGGCGAGCTCAGCGCCAAAACCTTAGTCCGAGGACGCCCGCTCGGCATGCCAGGCAAAGCGCCATCGCCCACGCCCAGCAAGGCAGCTATCGACTGGTCCATATGCTCTACATGCTTCGGACGATATCCAAGCGACCTCGCGGCCTCGATCACCTTGCGCTTAGTATCGTCCCTCACGGAGCGCTTGCCGCTCATCACATAGGAAACCGTGCTGATGGACACTCCGGACTTTTCCGCGACGTCTTTGATTCCAGCCATATCTAAACCCCTATGCAAGCGTTCTAACGAGCACATTCAACACACAGTGTAACCGCAAAACCGATCATACCGGGCAAGGTTCGCAGATGGGGATTACCCCCACCCCGCATAGCGATAGCCAGGAAGCAGAAAACGCCACGCCGAGCTTTTTTGAAACCCCTCATCGAATCTCAGCACATCCAATACGCCAGCAACGACCTCAACAGCATTTAACCCGACACCGGCAAAAACGTGCGTCGGTTCATTTCTACAGATACGACGCATCCGTCAGAAAACCAAAAACGCATCCACCAGATATTCGGACTGTCTCTTATACACATCTCCGAGCCCACGAGACCCTAAGACATCTC
>ERZ1026975.1225-NODE-1225-length-12587-cov-6.529764_pt1 | contig 12587 bp, 6 predicted proteins | sample MGYA00519561_ERZ1026975 | MGnify/ENA primary metagenome ERZ1026975 (study PRJEB26926, sample SAMN06164672) | human gut metagenome | biome: ENVO:00009003; feature: ENVO:2100002; material: ENVO:00002003 | host: Homo sapiens | place: USA | collected 2012 ... | reverse complement strand
ACGAGATGTCTTAGGGTCTCGTGGGCTCGGAGATGTGTATAAGAGACAGGAAAAGCACAAAAGAATAACAAATTCCTGTATCCGCTATCAAAAACAGGAATTTGTTATCAATCGGCACGATTCTTATATTTTTAAGCGCCTTCAAAAAGAAGGGGATCGCTTATTTTTTCCTACTTTTGAATATTGAATTTTAATCAGTACGCTATGACTAGAATAAGATTTATTTTATACTCTTTCTTATCGCTTCTCCTTTGTGGATGCAGCCCTTCAAATATAACTAATGCTGATAAGGTCCGATTGATTTTAGATACGGACTTGGGACCTGACTACGATGACGTGGGTGCCATGGCAGTGATGCATGCCTTAGCTGATAGTGGATATGTAGATATACTGGCTACTGTATCTTCTAATAAGTCCGAATTAACAATTCCTTGCATTGAAATCATTAATACATACTTCAAACGACCTGATATTCCTCTTGGCGTTGCCAAAGGAGAAAGTGCAGTCACATTGGAATGCCCGCACAACAAGAAATGGACTGAAGTCTTGCCTCAGAAATATCCCCACCGGATAGCCAAATCATCAGATGCCCCCAATGCCGTCAAGGTATATCGCTCTGTTTTATGCACGCAACCGGATAATAGTGTCACAATCTGCACCATCGGAGCTTTCTCCAACCTAAAAGAACTACTACAATCAAAAGGAGACGAATTTTCACCGGAAACAGGAACAGAACTTGTACGCAGAAAGGTTAAAAAGTTAGTTTCCATGGCAGGAATATTCCCCGAAGGACGAGAATATAATATATATTGTGACGCTTCCTCCTCCTCTTTCGTTGTGAACCATTGGCCTACAGAAATTATTTTCTGTGGATTCGAGATTGGCTACAACATAATAACCGGTCGCCGGGTTAGCCGGATGCCTGTAGAAAATCATCCTATAAAAGATGTGTTTTTACTAAGCATGTCGCAGGGAGAACCACAAGGTAGATGGAGTTGGGATCAGGCAACTGTTTGGGTAGCCATAAAAGACTATACACCTTATTATATCAGCGAACGGGGAATTATATCTGTAGACTCTGAGGGTAATAATACATGGAGAGCTACAAAAACAGGAAAGCATATCCGTTTAATAGAGTCTTTACCTGCAAAAGAAATGGAGGATTTACTCGAACAATATATGATGTATTGCCCTAAACATTAAAATTATGAGAAAGCTATTATTTATATTCGTACTCTTTTTAGCTTCCACTGCCGGAGCACAGAAGCTATTACATTATGATTTAGCAGATGGATTATCAAGTTCTGAAATCACTTCTATCTGCGAAAATGACTATTATATGTGGATTGCCACAGAAGATGGGCTCAACCGTTTCGACGGACATCGGTTTAAAGTCTATAAATCGGGGAAAGCGACAAACAACAGTCTTAAGAATAATAATATAGAAACCTTGTTCCTTGATTCCAAAGGCTTGTTATGGATTGGCTTTAAGACCGGAGGAGTAGATATATACAATCCGCGGACCGACCAGTTCATCCACCTCAATGAGCAGGTTTCCGACCCCATCCCTAACCGGATTGTTTCCATATTCGAAGACTCTGATCATAACATCTGGTTGGGAAGCTGGGAAGAAGGTATATGCAAATTAACTCCCAAGAATACAGAACGTACCAGTTTCACAGCCGAACGTAGCCATTCAGGAGCCATTGTCTCCAGTTTTGTGGAAAAGCCTAAAGGACATATATGGATCAGCACCTATACAGGACTTGTGATGTACAACTCCCGAAAACAAACATGGACAGACATTACTCCCAAGAACCAGACCATCACACAACTACACGACACCGGAGAAGACAATACACTGTATTACTCTTCATGGGATAATGCGCTCTATGAATTAACCTGGAGCCAACAACCCGAACAAGCCCGGACCATCCATCTGCATAACAGCAATACCCCCATATACCGCATAGAAGGAGAAGCAAACAAACTTCTGATCGGCACCTGGGGAGAAGGAATAAAAGTATATGATAAAGAGCAAGAGCGTATTTATCCACTACCCGGCACAGAACATCTGGGTACCACTTTTATCAATGCCATTTATAAAGATAGCCTTGATAATATCTGGATAGGTTCATACGGAAAAGGACTCTATAAGTACTCCTCCTCAGACAGGGGAATCAGCCAGTTGCTCTCAATTCGTAAAACGCATTCTCCCATCACTTCTATCGCCCTTTTACAAGACAAAATATTGTTGGGAACCTTAGGCGACGGTATGTATCATTTCGATATGCGTACCTCTACTGAAAAGGAGAATTATAAAAGCAAAGACAAATTCAAGGACCATATCTTATCTATCGGGCAAAATAAGGATATTACATTAGTGGGGCACGATGGCATAGGATTACTATATTCTTTCCAGAATAATAATTCGCAGGAAATTCAATGGAAAGAATTTACGGCAAGCACTGAATTAGAAAAGATTACGACTTTCTATATAAAAGACAATAAAGTGTGGATAGGCACCAAACAAAACGGTCTGATGTCCCTATGCCTGGACAAGAAGAACCGGCAAATAAAAGATTATATCCATTATGACTATTTCAGTCGGGACAGGATAAACGCTATCATACCTTATCGTGACAATCAATTGTTTATAGCTTCACATAACGGGCTCTCCATCTTCAATGCATCAGACCAGGTCACTCTAAAAGACAAAATCATCGATCAGGAGATTGTGTACTCTATCATAGAAGATAAAAGTAATAAATGCTGGTGGATAGGAACATCAAACAATCTGTTGAAGATGGAAGTATCCAATGATTCACTGCAAGTTTCTACCGCATTCCCTACATACCCATTGCCGCAAGGGGCCATCAAGTCATTGTTGCTCGATGATAACCAGAATCTATGGTTCTTTATCGGTGAGAAGATATTCTGCTACATAAACAGTGAACAGCGCATCTGCGAACCGAATATCAGCTATTGGGGCAACTCTTCTATCCTTTCAGCCGAAAAAATAACCTATGAAAACAAAGAATATATCCTGTTCGGCAATACCGAACAACTCATGGTTGTGGATGTGGAAAAGGCGCTGCATCAGTATGATAAGACCAAACTCATATTGACTGATCTGGAGATCAACCACCAAAAGATACAGGTAGGCGATACGATAAACAACCGGGTGATTTTAAAAGAGAATACCGAATATATTCCTTCCATCACCCTGTCTTATGCCTCCAAATGGATATCCTTGTCCTTTACTGAAATAGGGGAAGCCAACTACTGCAATAAATACCTATACAGGATGATCGGTTTTACCGACAGCTGGCAATATCTCGATATGTCCGTACCTCTGACCTTCTCACAACTTAACCCCGGCACATACACCCTGGAAATTATGAAATATAACGAAGAGTCAGGTACCAAGCCATGCTGGTCCATGAGCATTATTGTCGCTCCGCCCTGGTGGAAAACACCTTTGTTCTATTTCATTTCCTGCCTGATTATCCTGTTGAGCATCGCACTCATAATATATATGATTATCAGACACTACAGAAGAAAGAGTATACAAAAGATACAGGAGATGGAGACTTTGAAGAAAGAAGAACTATTAAAAGAAAAGGAAAGTTTCTTCGAAAGTCTCGGGCACGACCTGATTACGCCTTTATCTTTGATACTGGCACCTGCCAATGATATGTTGCGTGAAACCAAAGAAGATGATATTCAGTATGAAAGGCTGTCCATTATCACCAAGAATGCTGCATTCTTATCCGATCTGTTTTCTACAATCCTTGACTTCAAGCGAGTGGAATTCTCTGAAGTAAAGATAAACAATAGAAACATAGAAATCGTATCATTCTGCCGCATCATAGTGAATGCATTCAATTATCTGGCAAGCTCTAAAAAAATCCAGCTATCCTATCAGGCCAACATCCCCTCCATACACATATGGATTGACAGTGTGAAGTTTGAAAGGATTTTATATAACTTACTGAGTAACGCCATTAAGTACACCCCCGATCAAGGCAGTGTATCGGTGGCACTGGAATATATAGATGGACAATTGAGTGTATTCATAAAAGATACGGGACCGGGTATCAATCAGTTATACCAGGCAACTGTATTCAATAAATTCTACCGGGAACCCCAATACAATAAGGAAAACACTCCCAACGGATTGGGCATAGGATTATATGTCGTGAAGAAATTCGTATCAGTAATGAACGGCACAGTTTCTATTGACTCACAACCCGGGCAAGGCACCACACTGTGCATCAAACTACCGGTAGAGAATTCAGAAGAATATCAGGAAACAACTGATATTACCGAATTTAAAGCACAGGCAACCAATATAGAGAACAGTGCCACCATATTACTGGTAGAAGATAACGAACAGATACTTAAATACCTTGCGGGCAAATTGGCGGAGCACTTCAACGTAGTGACAGCCACCCGTGGAGAAGAAGCCTTGAAATTAGTAGGTGAGTATCTTCCTGAAATCGTAATATCGGACATCATGATGCCCGGTATGGACGGTCTGACACTGTGCCGCCATATAAAGGAAAATTCCCTTTATGCCGATATATTCGTTATATTACTGACTGCCAAAACTTCATCTGAAGATGAACTAAGGGGTTATAAAGAAGGCGCTGACATCTATATCAAGAAACCTTTTGATACGGAAGCATTGATCAATCAGATCATGAATATCCTGAATACGCGCCAGAAACGAAAAGAACAACTCCTAAAGAACCTGATAGCCAAAGACAGTGATACCATTGAGTTCAATTCCAAGGAAGTATTCCTGCAACAGGCCATGAAGGTGATAGAAGAGAATCTGGATAAGGCGGACTTCAACATTGAGGAATTCTCAATAGCCATGAATATCAGTAAGACAGTGCTTCATAAGAAGTTCAGAATGCTTATCGGGCAGACACCCAATCAGTTTATCCGGGCTATCCGGCTTCGAAAAGCATCCGAGCTATTGATAAACAGTGATTTGTCAATAGCGGAAATAGCCTACCTGACCGGCTTTAACCAAGCACATTATTTCATCAAGTGCTTTAAGGAAGTATATAATGAAACACCCAAGAATTTCAGGGATCTGAAAAAAGGAGACCGATAACCTCAAAAAAGGGATGACTGTGAAACTGTTCCAGTCATCCCTTTTCCAATCTTATTTCTTTTCAGCAGAATATTCAACCTCGTAAACTTCCAATAAGCAGTGTTCGCTATTCCCATCTATAACGGTACAACTTATTTCCAACGGACGTCCTTCTTTTATATCGTCAGCAGAAACCTCTCCTACCGCCCATGACAAGCCGCACCAGATCATCTTATCATGCGATTTCTTTATCGGAACAGAACGCTTGCCCTGCTTTACTTCTATATTGAAGAAATGGTCCATTTTAATCCCGGTAGGAGGAGCACCGCCCCACGAACGGAATGCTTTTCCATGCTCATCCAATTGCTGAAAGAGAATCCGTACAGTTTTCCCTTTCGAAGGGGTGTAATGTGCCTGCAAGGTATGCTCATTTTTCTTTTGCACATCTATTTTTACCTTTTGAATTGTTGCAGGGATAACGATATCTTTCTCAATACCTAAATCATACTCCCGGGTACTGAACTTGCCGTATCCGACAACAACCATCTGTTCCGGCCCCAATTCCACAATATTCTTTTCTAAAACAGGCATAAAACCACTGTCCGTAAAAAGCACCCTCCCCGTTCCTGTCGCTTCAGGCAACATTACTTTGGCTTTCTCTTGTGATGCGTTTACCACAGTATAAAGGTTTCCTCCTTCAGCGGAAGCCATGTATCCGTATGGCAGCGCTTTGCCGGGGATAGCCCCGAATGCTGAAATACTTCCATACTGCTGTACCTTCATATACAATTGCTGCACTTTAGCCATCCAGCGGGCATCATCATCACTTAGCAAATCAATATTTCCATGACAGACATTCAGCCAGCCCCCGCGTGCCATCGTCAGAATCATCATGCCTTTCCAAGCATTTAAAGCCCTGTTATAACAAGTACCCGTGGTACCAATCATAAAAGCACAGTTGTCAATGCGCCGGACCGGTACTCCGTTAAACAAGTATTGAAAGGTCATGTGATCCGAATACAAATCCTGTGAACGCCAGAAGTTCATCATCGGCACATCGGATAAGCGGGGATCACCGCAATACATCGTATCAAATATTTCCAGCCAACGCAGGTCTACCGTTTTTCGAAACGGGGTAACCGTATTTTCCATATCACCCCCAAAACCATTGTAGCCAATAAAAAGTACATCCGGATTCCTATAACGAAATTCTTTTATGGCAGAAATAAAGGCATTTTTATTCTGTTCCTCAATATCAGTAGGCAACATCGTACATTTGGCATCAGGAGTTGCCGCATCAAAATAAGCAAAATCAAATTTGAACATCTTAATACCCATATCCGCGTACATTTGCAGGGTCTGCATAAGATGGTGCAAATATCCTCCCCTGAACAGACAAAGAGTTGTTCCGTCTTCCGCCACAGAGCTTTCCCATTCCGGAATAATCTTCATCGTATTTGCCTCTCCACCTATGCGCAGCAGGTTCGTAGAAAACCACAATCCGGGCTTTATTCCTTCTCTTTTACACGCATCCAGCCAACGTTTGGGACCTTCCGGCCAGCAGTCCGGCCTCCACTTACGATATCCTTCATTCACATCAAACCAGAATGCGTCCATCATATAATAATCCACCTGTACACCCAATTTTTTTAAACGCACAATGTGATCCAACTCTTTCATTGCCAATGCCTCATCCAGAGGAATGTTATCAGACAATTCATCATAGGCGGACCAATTGTTATAGACAAATACAGGTTTGGTCAATCTTGCCGTTCTATTTTTATTCCATCCGTCAGATACATTCTGCGCCACTCCCGGAAGGAATATGCACAACAACAGCAACAGGATATTTATTCTTATTCTATTCATAAGTCATATCTATTTTTATCAAAGACTGTTTATTCACCGGAAAACTTAGTCCACCACTTCAAAAGTCAGTTTCTGACCACCTACCAACACTATAAATTCACCCGCCTCCAAAAAGCGTTTGCCCGTTGCATTCGTATAGCTCAAATCTCTCATAGGATCAATCTCAAACCGAAAGACTCTGCTTTCACCGACCTTCAACGATTGTTTTTCGAAAAATTTCAGTTCTTTCATAGGACGGGAAATGCTACAAAACGGATCGGACACATACCATAGCACAGTTTCTTTTCCTTCCACCTTACCCGCGTTAGTCACTGTAACCTCGGCTGTTATCTTCTGATTCTTCTTGATTTTCAAGGAAGAAAGTTTTGCATCAGAGTAAGTAAAGGTAGTATAACTCAATCCATACCCGAACGGATACAGAGGTTCGGTAGGAATATCCTGATAATCCCCCATCGCATCGAACGGACGGGCAGACTGCCGCATATTATAATAGATCGGTATCTGACCTGTAGACAGCGGGAATGTCACTGACAACTTTCCGGAAGGATTTACCCTGCCCGATAAAATGCCCGCTAAGGGAGTTCCTCCCGCAACACCGGGCTGCCACATCTCAATGATAGCTTCTACCTGAGGTTCCAATCTGATCAACTCAAGAGGGCGACCACTGGAAAGTACAAGTACAATGGGCTTATTCGCCTGCTTCAAATGCAAAAGCAACTTTTCCTGAATATCGGGCAAAGCAATTGTAGAGCGTGAAGCATTCTCTCCACTCCACTGTTTGGACTCACCTAAACATACCACTACTACATCGGATGCCTCAGCCGTTTTCAAGGCAGCGGAGAAACCCGATTCATCATTTCCATCCAATGAACAGCCCTGCTCATAATCCAGCCGCACTTTATCACCAAATTCTTTCTGCATTCCTTCATAAATGGTCTCCACATCTTCGGCCTGACCTTTAAAAGCCCAGGCACCCAACAAATCGGAACGATCCTTGACCATAGGTCCTATCAACGCAACTCTTTTAACCGTTGAAGAAAGAGGCAACAAGTTCTTTTCATTCTTCAACAGCACCATTGATTCTTCTGCCAGACGCGCTGCCAAAGCAATATCCTCTTTCTGCAAATAACGTTCCTGCTCGGTCAGCTCTTTCGTATAAGGTTCATCAAATAAGCCCAGGCGAAATTTGACCCGAAGTATACGGGCAACCGCATCATCTATCTGCGAAATTTCTATCTTCTTTTCAGCAACCAACTGCTCTAAATATTCATAATAAACATTGTCCCGCATATCCATCTCCACACCGGCATGGAAAGCCTTATACGCAGCTTCTTTGCGATCCTTGGCAACACCCTGATAAATCAGCTGCTCTATTGCATTCCAGTCAGATACGACAAAACCGTCATGCTGCCACTTATTCTTCAGTATTTCAGTTAAGATGTAATGGTTTGAAGTAGCCGGTACTCCGCTAATGTCATTAAAACTGCTCATAAGAGTGGCGGCACCTGCTTTCACACAGGCCTCATAAGGCGGTAGATAGGTTTCCCACAAGGCTTGGGGTGATATATCCGTATACCTGTAATCCCGTCCGCCTTCGGATACACCATAACCTACATAATGTTTCAGGCAAGCTGCGATAGAATACGGATCAGACAGTTTCTCGCCTTGGTAACCTTTCACCGATGCTACACCAAAGACTGTATTAAGGTAAGGATCTTCTCCATAACATTCGGAAATACGTCCCCAACGGGGATCCCTCGCCACATCAATCATAGGTGAAAATGTCCAGTCGATACCCGACAATACAGACTCCTTAGCAGCCATCCCGCAAGCCCGAGTCACTAAATCAGGATTAAAGCTACAAGCCTGTGCCAATGAAATCGGATACACCGTACGCAACCCGTGAATCACATCAAACCCAAAAAGAATGGGTATCCCCAGGCGAGATTCTTCCATTGCCTTACGCTGAATCCGGTTACGAAACTTCGGATCGGTATGGAGATAAATCAGCGAACCAATCTCCGCCGGAAGATTTTTCACCTCCGTACCTATATTATTGGGATTATCATTCTCCCCAAATGTATATTGATTCAGTTGAAGCACCTTTTCATGCAATGTCATCCGATTCAGCAAATCTTTCACTCTGGTTTCAACAGGCTGTCCCGCATCTTTATAAACCGGTTTCTGTGACCGGACAGATAACCACGGGAGCAAAGCCGATACGAATAAAATCAATAGTTTTCGCATAGTATCATGTTATTAATTAATCCCAATCATCAGTGCGGAAGGAAGATACCGGCAGACCACCTGTACCAAATAATTCCGCCTTTACAAAATCCTTAAATGCATATCTCACAGCTTTAGGCTCTGCCACATACTTGCATGTGACTACCACAGTACCTTTTTCCTCATCAATATAGGCGTCCGCCTTATGGAATACCTTATTGTCTCCGGATATCTCAAACAGTTCCAGAGTCTTTCCATAGCTGGTAAGCCCATTAAATTGATTGTCAAAATGAATAATAGCCTTATTTCCCTCAACCTCCATTTTACTGAAAGTCGGACTTTCCGCTTCAAATCCTTTCATTCCATAGGTTTTAGAGAGTGCCAGCATGCCCAAACGGTCGCCTACTTCTTTTTTCCTCCTCGGATGGATCAGATATCGCTCTCCTACATCCAACAATACTGCCATTGCAGAGTTTGGAATTAACGTTAGGCACTGTCTTTGCGCTTCCCGTTGATAAGCCGAAACTTCCGGCCATTGAGGTGTGAAAAAGTTCCACTCTTTATAATCGTAAGGGGCAATCTGTGCATAATAGAAAGGTACTTCTCCCAATCCCCAGGCTTCGCGCCATTTACTTACCATGGCAGCAACCGAGGGAGCATAACGGGGCACATTGAAAATATTAGACTCACCCTGATACCAGATAATACCTTTTATGCCATATCCCACCAGTGGGTGAATCATGCCATTGTACAGAACCGTAGGCACATTACTAATCCACGGAGAAGTTTCATTACTCAATGGCGGTACGGGGATATCATCAAATTGTTTACAAGCTTCCGCATTCATCCATGCTTCGATGTTGGAGCCTCCATAACTGGCATTGATAATACCGACCGGCACATCCATATTGCGCTGTAAGAAATCTGCAAAGAACCATCCCACAGCCGTACATTCCGCTACATTCTCCGGAGAAGCCTTCACCCATTCGGCCTCAAAATGTTCCAATGGTTTATAGGCCGCTAAAGTAGGTATATTAATGAAATGTATTTGCTTTTTTGCTGAAGACAATATGGCCTCTGTAGATCCCAGTACCGGCTGGCAATAGTATCCTTTCAGCGGCATACTCATGTTGGACTGTCCGCTTGCCAACCATACTTCTCCCACAAACACATTCTGAAAGACTTTCTTCTTATTGGCAGTGACTGTCACCTCATAAGGTCCTCCGGCAGCAGGCGTAGGTACGGCTATCTTCCAGGTACCTTTAGAATTAACAACTCCCGTATATTCTTTATCCGGATTCCATGAAGTGGAAATAGTCACTTTCGTTCCCGGTTTTCCCCAACCCCAGAACGGATTATTTATCTTTTGCTGCAACACCATATTGTCACTGAAAATATCAGCAACCTTAAACTCCTGTGCCTCAGCAAAACATACCAAAGCAAAGAGGAATACCAGATTTAATAATACTTTTTTCATCTATCAGATTTCTATTTATTTATGAATATAATTCTTTCGTAAGTCCACGCAAATATAGCGCTATAGGGTAAGAAGTGATAACATAAAACCACCCAATAATAACACAATACTCCACAATATGCTTTCTCACTGTTTTAATCTGTTATAATCCACAATTTAAGCTCTACAAATACTCTGTCAGCCCGAAAATTTTTCGGACTATTCATAAAACTTGATGCCTGAACAGTTCTGGTCAAAAGCTCTTTTCAGCCGTACCCGGTTCGCATTTCCTTCGCTTCTATAGAAGGATGAAAATAGCGAAGCAGATACGAAGAGGGTACGAAGGAGGTATAAAGGAGGTACGAGGTGGAATAAATTGTCCTGTTTTTCTGCCTCGTAAACAGCTAAATTCGTATCTTTGACAAATCATTCAGCAAGTAGATTTCCTTATGGCAAAAGAAAAAACGGTTTATGTGTGCAGCAACTGCGGACAAGAGTCTCCGAAGTGGGTAGGCAAATGTCCGTCGTGCGGAGAGTGGAACACGTATGTGGAAGAAGTGATACGAAAAGAAGTCGTAAACAAACGTCCGGTATCCGGGATTGAGACAGAAAAGCCAAAACCCATCGTTCTCAGTGAAATAGAAGCGGATGATGAACCACGTATCGACTTGCATGATGAAGAGTTGAACCGGGTGCTGGGAGGCGGATTGGTTCCGGGTTCTCTGGTGTTGATTGGTGGAGAACCGGGAATCGGTAAGTCTACTTTGGTACTACAAACTGTGCTTCATATCCCTGAAAAGCGCGTTCTTTATGTATCGGGTGAGGAAAGTGCCCGTCAGTTGAAATTACGTGCGGACCGGTTATCGCACAATTCCACAGATTGCCTCATCGTTTGTGAAACATCATTGGAACAGATTTTTGTTCACATCAAGAATACCCGTCCGGAGTTGGTGATCATCGACTCTATACAGACTATTTCTACGGAAAGCATTGAATCCTCCCCGGGAAGCATCGCACAAGTGCGCGAATGTTCGGCAAGTATCCTGCGCTTTGCCAAAGAAACGCATACCCCGGTATTGCTTATCGGGCATATCAATAAGGAAGGCAGCATTGCCGGACCGAAAGTTCTGGAACATATCGTAGACACGGTGTTGCAGTTTGAGGGTGACCAGCATTATATGTATCGTATTCTGCGTAGTATCAAGAATCGTTTCGGCAGTACAGCGGAATTGGGTATTTATGAAATGCGTCAGGATGGATTACGGCAAGTCAGTAATCCGTCGGAGTTATTACTGAGCCAGGATCATGAAGGTATGAGTGGCATAGCGATAGCTTCGGCTATAGAAGGGATACGCCCGTTCTTGATTGAGACACAGGCATTGGTGAGCAGTGCGGTATATGGTAATCCGCAACGTTCGGCCACGGGATTTGATATTCGAAGAATGAATATGTTATTGGCAGTACTGGAAAAACGAGTGGGCTTCAAACTGGCCCAGAAGGATGTGTTCCTCAATATTGCCGGAGGACTGAAGGTGAATGATCCGGCAATAGACCTGGCGGTTATCAGCGCTATACTTTCCAGCAATATGGATACGGCTATTGAACCGGAAGTCTGTATGGCAGGGGAAATCGGTCTGTCCGGAGAAATACGTCCGGTGAACCGAATTGAACAACGGATCGGTGAAGCGGAAAAGTTGGGATTTAAACGGTTCGTGCTGCCGAAATACAATTTACAAGGAATTGATACGAAGAAAATTAAAATAGAACTGATACCGGTGAGGAAGGTGGAGGAGGCATTCAGGGTGCTATTCGGGTGATTCACCACAGAGTAGCACGGAGTTTCACTGAGTTTAAATATATAAAAAATGGATATAATATTTGTGATATGTTACATACTGTCTCTTATACACATCTCCGAGCCCACGAGAC
>ERZ1026975.1204-NODE-1204-length-12763-cov-4.419736_pt1 | contig 12763 bp, 6 predicted proteins | sample MGYA00519561_ERZ1026975 | MGnify/ENA primary metagenome ERZ1026975 (study PRJEB26926, sample SAMN06164672) | human gut metagenome | biome: ENVO:00009003; feature: ENVO:2100002; material: ENVO:00002003 | host: Homo sapiens | place: USA | collected 2012 ... | reverse complement strand
TTGTCACGCACCACGTCGGGCACGTAGCTTACGGACAGGCTGTTCACCCACAGCACGCCGTTGCTGAATTGCAGGGCCTTGCTGACGCCTACGCCCACGGGCAGGCTCAGGTTCTTCAGATTCCCGCGGTCGAAGTGCCGGGCGTCATATCCCGTTTCCGTGAAGGAATTCTGGTTGACCTGGGTGTACTCGATTCCCAGGAAGGGGGAGAGCGTCCAGCCCTTGTTCAGGCTGTGGTCCCACGTGGCCTGAAGGGTGGCGAAGCCCATTCTGTTCTGCCATTTGCCGTGGGAAGCCCCTCCGTCATAATAGGAGTCCAGCTTGTTGGTTGTCCATCCGAAGCCGGCTGTTCCGCTGATGGTCAGCATGTCCTTGGGGGCAAGCTGCTTTCTCCATGCTCCGTAAAGCAGGGCAACGTAGGAGGTCTGGTCCACTTCGCTGGGCCAGCTGCGGCTCTTGTTGGTGCCGTACAGGTTGCCGAAGGCGGCGCCCAGAATGGTGTTCGGGGTGAACCTGCGGTCCGCACCCACGGCATAGCCGCCGCCATTGTAGTCGTAGCCGTCAATGCCGTCGCGGGTGGCATGGTAGGTGAAGTCTCCCATTCCCTTGATCCAGAAGTTATTCTTCGGACCCATCAGGAACCGGGTGATGCCCACCTGGCCCAGAGCGGCATTGGAAACGGACTTCATGTTGGAAGCGGAGCTCCACATGGAGTTGCCGATGTCCGCCCCGTCCAGTTCCGGGAGAATCTCTTCAATGCCGGCGGTGGGGTTCCAGACGGCGTACAGATGGTCGTTGATTCCGTCTCCGTCCAGGTCTTCCCATTCCTTGGTCCAGTACCCTTCGTAGGTATAGGGGGAGTTGACCGTATTGGTTCCGGTGGCTGTGGAATAGATGTCGTCAAAATCCCCGGAAGTTCCGGGAATGGCCGCTTCCCCGATGGCCATGGCCAGGAAGCGCTGCTTCTCGGCCCATCTCTTGTGGGCGTAATCCTCCAGGGAATCCGCTACTCCCATGGAGCCGCCCATGGTGTGGCTGTTGGCTTGCTCAATGCTGAGGCCGGAGCTGTAATCGTCCATGAAGGGGCGGAAGTCAAAGATGACGCCCTTGCTGATGTCGATCGTGTCCGCATGGAAGGCGGCGCCCCTTCCGGTTCTCAGGGTCACGCCGGATTCAATGGTGATGTTCCTGCTGTTCACGGAACTGTTTCCCGTGATTTCCAGAACGCCCTTATTCACAGTGAAGGATGAGTCTTTGGTGAGGTCCTTGTTGCCGTATGTCACACCGTCTTCCAGAATCAGGGTACCATCGTACAAGGTGGTTTTTCCGCTGACATTGAAGTACTTGGACTCCGCCAGCCGGTTTTGCCAGTCGGCTTCCGTTTCTCCGGCGGCCTGGGTGATCAGCTTGTCCGCCTCCGCTCCGGAAAAGCGGATGGTTCCGGTGAATTCCGGAGCCGTTCCGTTGTAAGGAGTGGTATCCACTCCTTCGGACTTGTTGAAGTCATAGACAATGTTGTCATACTCCGCTCCGTCGCCTTCATTCCGGAAGGGGTCGTAGAAGGTGACCGTCCTTCCTTCCTGCGCGCGGAGCACCACGCTGTCCATGGAAGCGCTTCCGTTGGTTCCAAACACCAGGGAGTTCAGAATAGGGTTGGCCCCGCCGCGTTTTTCCGTGTTGCCTTTCACGATGATGTCCCCCTGGTCAGCGGAAAAGACGGCATCCTTGTAATAGAGGAGCATGGCTCCCGCAACACCGTCAACGGAGTTGTTCTCAATAAGCACACCGCCGCGGTTGTTGATGAACTCCAGGCCGTTGGCCCCCTGAAGTGCTCCAACGTCCCATTTGGCCGAGTTGCCGGAGATGGTGACCTTCCCCGTATTGACGAAGGATGTTTTCCCATCCACCAGGAGGGCGCCATAACCGTAGTCCGTGGATTTGTTGCCGGAAATGGAGATGTCTCCCGTGTTGGCAAAGGACAGGTTCCCGTGGAACTGCCCCACGCCGTAGTGCCAGCCCGCCGTATTATTGTCCATGGAGATGTTTCCGGTCCGGGTGAACGAGGTATTACCGGTCACCTCAATGGCGCCGTTGTACTGGTCCGCGCTGTTTCCGGAAAGGGAAATGTTCCCTGCATCCGTCACGCTGAACGTTCCGTAAAAGCGCAGGGCTCCGTTGGAACCCTTGGTGGAGTTTCCTTCCACAGTGATGTCCCCATTGTTGCTGAACGTGGTATTGCCGAAGACGGCTACACCTCCCATTTGATTGTCCGAGCTGTTTCCTGAAATGGTGATGTTTCCCGTATTGGTGACGTTCCAGTCCTTGCTGATCCAGCCTACGGCATACGTCTTGTCCGCGTGGTTGCCGATGAAGGTGATGGAGCCGATGTTATTGAGGTTGAAGTTTCCGCTGACGCCGAATGCCCCGGCGCTGTTGCTGGCCTGGTTGCCTTCAAAGCGCAGGTCTCCGCCGATGTTGGAGATGTCCAGGTCCTGGCCGCTGTATACTGCGCCGAAGTTGCCGTTCCAGTCGGAGGCCAGTTCCCCGGCGTCCGCCCGGTTGTTCCTGAAAATCACGTCTCCGGTGACGCCGGCTATCTTCATGCCGCCTCCGGTATTATCGTAGCCGTCTACGGCGCCTGCATAAGCGTAAATGGCGCCGGCTATCCATGCGGAATTGTTTTCAAAGGTCATGTTTCCGGTAACGTTCTGGAACGTCAGCGCATATTCCCCGGCGGGAATGTAAGCCTTGGTTGCCGTAGAAGTGGAATCATGCGCGCCTGCATAAATGGCGCCCCCGATGTTGGAGTGGGCGCTCGTGGGCGAGTGTCCGGTGGAGTTTCCGCTGAACAGGATGGACTTGGTATTTTCAAAGTCGATCTTTCCCCACGTGAACAGGGCCCCTCCGAGGGCTTGCCCCTGCTGGCTGTCGTCACCCAGCATGTTGTTGGTGAAGGAAATATTGCCCATGTGGGAGAAGGTGATGTCACCCCTTGCGTTCACGGCGCCCCCGGCATTCGTATCCGCATTCACGATGGATTTGCAGTTGTTGAAGGAAAGGTCGCCCATGTCCGTGAAGGTGAGCGTTTCTCCGCGGATGGCGCCTCCCCCTTCGTTGTCATTGACCCAGCGGTCGCTGTGGATGGAGGAACAATCGTCAAAGCTCATGGACATTCCCGTGCCGGTAAATGTCATGACGGACTCGCTGGCGGGCCGGGTGTGGTCTGCCAGCTGATTGAAGAAGACGCTGCCTGCGAAGACGGTGTCTTCCGTCCGGAATCCGGAAAAGCTCAGGTCCTCCTTCAAGGTGTAAGTGATGCTGTCCTGCGTCTCCTGGCGCGTGACAACGGTGCCCTGATAGAGGTCTTCAGCCTGTTGGGCTGTTCCCGTCTGCGCCAGGGAGGCTGTCATCAGGAGAAGGATGGCGGATACTGCAAATTTTGGTTTCATTAGTATGCGGTAAGGTTCTTTGTTAGGTACCAGACCTGAGCCGTCTTTTGCCCGGGCGCCCGGGTGGGGGCTTTTGCGCGCGCTGGCACCGGTGTCTGGAAACTATAAGAGTCTTTTGAGCGCGTTTTTTCTCAACGGATGTCATGCTATGCGCAAGGCTCTTCTAACATATTATTCCGCTTGGCCGTTGAAGCTGAAAACGTCCGGGCCCCTCATCTGTGAAAATATGGCCTGTGTCATACATAGGGTGTTTTATGAGTGTAGGTCAGGAAATATAACAAATTTTGTAATTTAATGATTTTTAGTAACGCATGGATAATAAAATAAAGCTTGTTCCTGTATTTTTGTAGAAAAGTTATGCGGGGGTGAATGACAATAGAAATATGAACACTTTTGTTCGTAGAAGCTTCTATCCTTCATGCGGGCGGTCTTTCACGGCTGGCCCGGAAATGATGAAACAATAGATACCGTCATGTTTGATCCAAATCAAAAACCCGATACAGCCCGGGCAGAAAATTCCATTTTCGGCTCTCCGGAAGCAGACAACCTACTGCCCAAGGATCAGTTCCCGGATTACGCCATGCGTGCGGAGGACGCCTTCCAGTTGGTGTCCGATGAATTGATGCTGGACGGCAATGCCCGCCAGAACCTTGCCACCTTCTGCCAGACGTGGGATGAAAAGCAGGTCAGGATGCTGATGAATATCAGTATTAACAAGAATATGATCGACAAGGATGAATATCCCCAGACAGCCGCTATTGAAATGCGCTGTGCTGCCATCATTGCCAACCTTTGGAACGCCAGCCAGGATGAAAAACCCATCGGCTGTTCCACCATCGGTTCCAGTGAAGCGTGCATGCTCGGGGGTATGGCCGCCCTGTGGCGCTGGAGAGCCCGCCAGAAAGCTGCCGGCAAACCCACTGACAAGCCCAACCTGGTATGCGGGCCCGTCCAGATCTGCTGGCACAAGTTCTGCCGCTACTGGGATATTGAAATGCGTGAAATCCCCATGTCACCCGGAAAATGGAAGATGGATGTGGACAGCATGCTGGAACAGATTGACGAAAACACCATCGTGGTGGTTCCCACGTTCGGCGTGACCTACACGGGCGCTTATGAACTGCCGGCGGAGATTGCCAAGGCCCTGGACGATTACGAAGACAGGACCGGCATCAGTGTGGACATCCACGTGGACGGCGCCAGCGGCGGTTTCCTGGCCCCGTTCTGCGCTCCGGACATTGTCTTTGACTTCCGCATTCCCCGCGTCAAGTCCATCAGCGCTTCCGGCCACAAATACGGCCTGGCTCCGCTCGGAGTGGGCTGGGTGGTATGGAGAGACATCGCCGACCTGCCTGAAGGGTTGATCTTCAACGTCAACTATCTTGGCGGTGAAATCCCCAACTTCGCCATTAACTTCTCACGGCCGGCCGGACAGATCATCTGCCAGTATTATGACTTCATCCGTCTGGGCAAGGAAGGGTATACCAACATCCATACCCAGGCCTATGAAGTGGCCAAGTACATTTCAGATGAGGTTTCCAAGCTCGGGCCGTACGAATTCATTTGCACGGGCGATCCGGAAAAGGGCATTCCCGCCGTCTGTTTCTTCATCAAGGACGGAGCCAAGACGAACTATACCCTCTTCGACCTTTCGGACAAGCTGAGAACCCGCGGCTGGCAGGTGCCCGCCTTCACCCTCCCTGCCAATTGCCAGGATACGGTGGTGATGCGCGTGATGGTCCGCCAGGGCTTCACCAAGGACTTGGCAGACCTGTTCCTGGAAGACTTCAAGCGCATGCTGGCCTTCTTCGAGAAACACCCGGTCACTTCCCCGATGACGGCGGAAGAAGGCACGGCCTTCCACCACTCCTGATGGAAGCCACGCTGAGTGATTTTTGTTGGATGAATAAGTGTGTGTAAGCGCAGCTCCGCAGTTGTCAAGGTTTGTGCGTGGACCTGGCGGCTGCGGAGTTTTTTTATGCTCCGGCGGCTGCGCCGCGGACGGCGGAAGCGTGATGGAGGCTTCTGTTGCGGATGAACGCGGACCGCTCCGGAACTGTTTCCAAAAGGGGCTTTGTGAGACCTGGCGGACTTTTCCGTTCCCCCTCCGGAATTCGCGGAATGCCGTGTTTCCAAGTTGCTTCGTGAAATCCTGCGCGTTCCCCGTCTTCTTATAAAAAGACCGGGGATTTTGTTATTCCTGCGTCTTCCGTTTCGTTTGGGAAAAGGCATGCTTCCGCAAGGATCCTTGCATCATTCTTTCGGAAGGGTGGGGGGGTATAGCGCGGACTCCGGATAAATGCGGGGTCCACCTGTTTGAGGCGTCATCTTTACTTGGTGAAAGATTGCTGCGTTTCAAAGCCTGGCGCGTTGGGACAGGCGGGATTGATAAAAGCCGTCCTGTTTTTTCATGCCGCCGGGTTGCAGACCCTGCGGAGATTACCGGAAGGGGACGGCGCGGAGGCTGTTGATTCCCTGATCCGCTTACATGATGCCGCGTCGCGGACGCATTGCCGGCTGGCAGCGAATGATGGATTCAAAAAAGCTGTGCCCGCCGCTTTAACACGATCGGCAAAAAGCAAGGGAACAACCCCGGTCAGGAGTCTTCCTCCATCCTCAAATCCGGAATGCAGCGGGAGGCGTGGAATGGCGCTTAGCTGATGCAGCGGTAATAATAATCCACGCGGGAAATGAACCAGGACCATTTGAAACCGGGCTTGCCGTTGTCCAGCAGCAGGTGGGGGCAGCGTTTTCCGGTCCAGTAGTAATGCGGCACGACGTTCCGCAGGGGAATATCGTGGGCGTACATGTTGTAGGCGGCCAGCTTGGCGGCGCGGTCAAAGGTCTTGACGATGCTCTGTCCCCGCTTTTCGCACATTTCAATGCCGATGGAATACATGTCCCCGGGGCCGCCCCGGTCCGCATGGCGTCCCGTTTCATTCAGGGGGATATGCTGCATGGCTACATACGGATCCACCGTGTAGTGCCAGTTGCAGCGCAGGGCTCCGTTATTCAGCGCGCGCGCGTGCTGCATGGCGTCTGCGGAAGGGTTTTCCGTGTTGTGCATGGTGATGAAGCGCGGCTTCATCCGGGAAGAGCGCTGCCGGAGAGGGGAAGAGCGGGGCATGAACATAGGCCGGACGTTGCATTCCGCCAGCAGCTGCCGTGGAGAGCGCTTCACCACGGGGACACCGGAGGGCTTGAAGGAAATCATGGGCGCCATTCCGGCTTTGCCGGAGGGTTCCGAACAACTGGTCAGGGCCAGCAGGGCGGCGGCTTCCAGCAGGAAGGTTCTGCGGTCCATGCCCTGGACTTTCTCCAGCATGGGCTGGAGCTGTCCGGAAACACGGGCAAGATAAGTGGCGATGGTGGAAATATTGCTCATACGGCGGCCGGGAGGTGAGGGATTTACAGCACGGATGCGGGAAAAGTTTAGTTCACGCTAAGATTCACCTTTCTTCTTTGCAACGAAAAAGTGTGAAAGCTTTAGCTTTGTGCCGAATTCTTCACGCTTTTTGTCATATTGGGCCGTTCAAACCGTTGTTGAGAGCAAAACGGTATCCGGTTCCACGGCGGTGACGGCGTCCGCATTTGCCGGAGACAGGATGAATTCCCCCTGCCGCGCCGTTTTCCCGTCCCAGGACACGGAGCCGCGGAGAACTGTGAAGATGGCGAAGCGGGAGGCGTCCGGCTGGGTGAATCGTTCTCCCTGGTCCAGCCGATATTCCTCCGTGGTGAAATGCGGCATTTCCGTCAGGTAGCCGGGCTGCCGGCAGAGCTCCCGGAATTCCGCGATGGAATCCAGCGCCTGTTCCATGTGCAGTTCCCGTCCCTGTCCGGAAGCGTCTGTCCGGTTCCAGTCGTAAAGGCGGTAGGTGGTGTCGCTGTTCTGCTGGATCTCCGCAATGAGGTGCCCGGCGCCGATGGCGTGAACCAGGCCGGCGGGAATGTAAAGATGTTCCCCCTTTTCCAGATGGGTGGAGCGTATCAGTTGCTCCATTTGGCCCGTTTCCGCCGCCCGGCGGATGTCCGAGAGCGTAGCGGTTTCTTCCATTCCTCCGTAAATCAGGGCATCCGGGTCCGCGTGCAGCACGTACCATACCTCGTTTTTAACCTCTCCCCGCCGTGCTGCCGCCGTGCATTCCGGGGGATGCACCTGGACGGAAAGATTCTCACGGGCGTCCAGAATTTTGCAGAGCAGGGGAAAACGCGGAAAACGTTCGTAGCCGGGCCCGAAGAGTTCTTCCCGCCGTTCTTCCCATAGCTGGTGCAGGGGCATTCCTTCCCATTCGCCTTCCCTCACCGTGCTCATGGCTTCCGGACGGTCGCTGATTTCCCAGGCTTCCCCGTAGGCCGTTTCCCGGTTGGGCAGTTCCCGGCCCAGCATGGTTCTCATGTGCTGGCCGCCCCAGATGCGCGGCTGATAGATGGAATGGAATCGAAAAGGCTGCATCGTAATAACGGGAGCGTAGGCCATCTTTTACGGCCGGGCAAGTAAAATGCCCGCAGGAGGCCTGCGGGCATGAAGAGAGGGAAATCGGGAAGTTTCCGGTTATTTGATGGATTCCCATACGATGCCGATCTCATCAAACGGCACATATTCCTTGTTCTTGTCCGGTTTCGGTACACCGTAGTTGGTCCGGAACAGGGGCAGGATGGGCGCTCCCGTCTTGGGATCCTTGCTCATGGGTGCCATTCCCACTTCCTCCAGCAGCAGGGTCATGCCGAATTCGCCGCCGGGACCTTCGCTGACCAGGATTTCAATGGGGTACACCTTGCCTTGCTCCACCGTGAACTGCTTGCCGGCGGCTACGCCGCGCATGGTGTTGTTCCAGTGGCCGGAGGGGCCGTATTTGTAGAACGTGACGGGGGGGACGTTGATGCCCGCGTCCTTGAGTTCCTTCTTCAGGTCGTCGTTGCCGGGCTTGCCTTCCATGGCATCAAGCCATTTGGCGTTGTTCGCCGTCATTTTCCCCAGGGAGGCGGATTCCCAGCCGTAGTCGAATACGTTCTGGTTGTTGAACCGCACTACCAGGTAGTCGTCTCCCAGCCCCACGAAGCGGAACGTGCCGGATTTGGGAGCGCGCACTTTGCCCCGGTAAATGGCAAGCCACTGGCTGGGTTTCACCTTGTCGTCGCATCCGTAGGCCTTGGGCGCGTCTTTGGCGGGAGTTCTGGGAATGTAGAACTGGGCGGCGTACAATTGCTGCGGCGCCTTGTAAAAACGATTCAGCTCCGACTCATTCCAGCCTTTGTTGACAAAGCGGGAAAGAAAGGCGCGGTACTGGTCCATCGTCATGTTGGTGGGCCGTCCGCCGGGCGTCTGCTTGGTATCGTAAAAGGTGCCTACCAGCGTACTTCCGGAGGGCTGGGACGTGCCGAAGGCGGAGGTGGCGTCACCCAGGTCGGGGCCGAAGCCGTCTCCCATGCCCAGGGCGGTTCCTTCTTCCAGCATGACGGGTTCGTCCGGCGGGTCAATGTCGATCTTGGGGAGGCTGACCGGGGCTGCCGCCGCGGCTACCACGACTTTGACGGGAGTTTCCGCATGGGAGGAAGAGGAGGTTTCCCTCTGCACTTCCGGCGGGGCGATGATGATGGTCAGGGAGTAGAGAATGGCTCCCGCCAGGACGACGGAGAGAATGGATGTCGCCAATGCGGCAATGTAATTTTTCCGCCTTTCCTTGCGCAGGGTTTCCACTGCGTCTTCTGTGGGTTCTATATGAAGGCTCATGCATGTATGATAACATAGGAGCCCCATATGTTGAGTAACATGAGGATAACAAGGATAACATGTCGGTAACAAAAAGGGCGTCTTTGACGCCTCTTCTTCCTTATGGCTTCTCAGCTTTTCCTGCGCTTTCCCGTTTTTCCGGGAGCCAGTGCGATGGCAAGAATGGAACAGACGCCCAGAATCAGGGGGTAATACAGGTATTCCATGATCAGCAGGGGGGAAACCTGGGCGATTCCGGCGGCCATGAGCATCTGGGCCCCGTAGGGAATGACGCCCTGGACCAGGCAGGAAAAGGTGTCCAGAATACTGGCGCTGCGCCTGGGCGCGATATGGAATTTATCGCTGATCTCCTTCGCGATGGGACCCACCGTAATGATGGCGATCGTGTTGTTGGCGGTGCAGAGATTGGCCAGGGAGACCAGGCCGGCGATGCTGAATTCCGCGCCGCGCCTGCTCCGGATGTGGGCCGTGATTTTTCCGATGATGTACGCAATGCCGCCGTTGAAGCGGATCAACGCCAGCACGCCGCCGGCCAGCAGGGTGACGATGATCAGCTCCCCCATGCCGGTCATGCCGCTGCCCATGGCGCGGAACCAGGCCATGAAGGAAAAATACCCCATGCCTACTCCGACAAGTCCCGTGGCGAGCAGCCCCAGCGTCAGAACGGCCATCACGTGGACTCCGGCCAGCGCCGTCACCAGAACCAGCAGGTAGGGGAACACCTTCATCCATTCAATGGGAGCGTCCGCCATGGAGGGGGACTGCACGTTCCATCCGAGCAGGGTGTAGCAGGCCAGGGCCAGCAGCGCGGCGGGAAGCACCACCTTCACGTTAGCCCGGAATTTGTCCCGCATGGCGCAGCCCTGCGTGCGGGTGGCGGCGATCGTGGTGTCTGAAATGAAGGAAAGGTTGTCTCCAAAAAACGCTCCGCCCACCACAATGGCCGTCATCATGCCGGTGCTGACCTGCGTGGCGTGCGCCAGCCCCGTGGCTACGGGAGCAAGCGCCACAATGGTGCCCACGGAAGTGCCCACAGAAAGGGAGATGAAGCAGGATGCGATGAAGACGCTGGCAAGCAGCAGATTGTCCGGCAGGAGGCGCAGCGTGAGCTGCACGGTGGCGTCAATTGCCCCCATGTCCCTGGCGGACTGGGCGAATGCGCCCGCCAGCACGAAAATCCAGATCATCATCAGGATATTCCGGTTGGCTACGCCGGAGGAAAACAGGTCCACCCGTTCCGCCATGCTTTTCCCGCGGGTGATGAGCACGGCCCAGACTGCCGCCGCCGTAAAGGCCACCGTCACCGGAACGGCGTAAAAATCCTGTACGGCTACGGAGATGACCAGGTAAAGCAGGAAGAAAACCAGCAGGGGGCTCAGCGCCCACAGGCTGGGTTTGACGGGCGCCGTATCCTGGCTGTCTGGAAAATGGGTCATGGAGGAGTGCGTGCTGCCGGAGATGCTGGGCGGCTTAGTTTCCGGCGGCTTCCGCCTGGCCCAGATACCACCGGTAGATGCGCTCCACGCCTTCTTCCAGCTCCACCCGGTGGGTCCAGCCCAGGGAATGCAGCTTGGAAACGTCCGTCAGCTTGCGCATGGTGCCGTCCGGCTTGTCCGCGTTGAATACCAGTTCTCCCCGGTAGCCTTCCGTGGCGGCTATCAGGCGCGCCAGATCGCCGATGGAGATTTCCTTTCCGGTGCCGATGTTGATATGGCAGTTCCGCACCTCCCGGTCTTCCCCTTTCAGCTGGCTGAAATCCACCTGTTCCATCACGTGGACGCAGGCGTCCGCCATGTCTTCGCTCCACAGGAATTCGCGCAGGGGCGTGCCCGTTCCCCACAGTTCCACGGAACCGGGGGTGATGCCGTATTTGGCCAGCGCGTCCAGGATGGCTTCTTCCGGCGCCGTCCCGTCCACCTGTTCCACAGGCCGCGCGTCCAGGTCTTTCCGCACGGCGTCCCAGTCCCCTTCCATCAGGCGCTTGGCCAGGTGAATCTTGCGCACCATGGCGGGCAGCACGTGGCTGTTCTCCAGGTGGAAGTTGTCATTGGGGCCGTACAGGTTCGTAGGCATCACGGCGATGTAGTTGGTGCCGTACTGGAGGTTGAAGCTCTCGCACATTTTCAGGCCTGCGATTTTGGCGATGGCGTAGGGCTCGTTGGTGTATTCCAGCGGGGAGGTGAGCAGGGCGCTCTCCTTCATGGGCTGGGGTGCCTCTCGCGGATAGATGCAGGTGCTCCCCAGGAAGAGGAGCTTGGAGACGCCGTGCCGGAAACTTTCCCCGATGACGTTCTGCTGGATCTGGAGGTTGCGGAAGATAAAGTCCGCCCGGTACCGTGAGTTGGCGATGATGCCGCCCACGAACGCCGCCGCCAGAAAGACGTATTCCGGCTTTTCCCGGTCAAAGAATTCCCGCACGGCCGCCGGGTCCTCCAGGTCCAGTTCCCGGTGCGTCCGCCCGATCAGGTTAGAATAACCCCTGTCTTCCAGGGATTTCCAGATGGCGGAGCCCACGAGGCCGCGGTGTCCGGCCACGAATATTCTGCTGTTTTTTTCCATCTCAGGAATTGACGGGATTTTTGACGTATTCCATGTCGTGGCGGACCATGATGCGCACGAGTTCCTCAAACGGGGTGGAGGTGGGGTTCCAGCCGAGGAGGGTTCTGGCCTTGGTGGGGTCTCCCAGCAGTTGTTCCACCTCGGAGGGGCGGAAGTACTTGGGATCCACTTCCACCAGGATATGGCCCGTCTTCTTGTCGCGCCCGCGTTCTTCCACGCCTTCGCCTTCCCATTCCAGCTCAATTCCGGCTTCACGGAAGGCCAGCGTGCAGAACTCCCGGACCGTATGCATCTCCCCGGTGGCGATGACGAAGTCTTCCGGCTTGTCGTGCTGGAGAATCAGCCACATGCATTCCACGTAATCCTTCGCGTAGCCCCAGTCGCGCAGGGCGTTCAGGTTGCCCAGATAAAGCTTGTCCTGCATGCCCTGGGCGATGCGGGCCGCCGCCAGCGTGATCTTGCGGGTGACGAAGTTTTCCCCGCGGCGTTCGCTCTCGTGGTTGAACAGGATGCCGTTGACGGCGAACATGCCGTAGGATTCGCGGTAATTCTTGGTGATCCAGAAGCCGTATTGCTTGGCTACGCCGTAGGGGGAGCGGGGATAGAACGGCGTGGTTTCCTTCTGGGGAACTTCCTGCACCAGCCCGAAGAGTTCGGACGTGGAAGCCTGGTAAATGCGGCATTTCTTTTCCATGCCCAGGATGCGGACGGCCTCCAGCATGCGGAGGGTGCCCACGGCGTCCGTTTCCGCCGTGTATTCCGGCACGTCAAAGCTGACCTTCACATGGCTCTGGGCCGCCAGGTTGTAGATTTCATCCGGCTGCACGGTCTGGATGATGCGGATCAGAGAGCTGGAATCCGTCATGTCGCCATAGTGGAGGTTGATCAGCCGGTTTTTCTTCATGTCCCGCACCCACTCGTCCAGGTAAAGATGCTCGATGCGGCCCGTGTTGAAGGAAGAGGAGCGGCGCAGGATCTGTCTCTTATACACATCTCCGAGCCCACGAGACCCTAAGACATCTCG
>ERZ1026975.1201-NODE-1201-length-12773-cov-3.875845_pt1 | contig 12773 bp, 10 predicted proteins | sample MGYA00519561_ERZ1026975 | MGnify/ENA primary metagenome ERZ1026975 (study PRJEB26926, sample SAMN06164672) | human gut metagenome | biome: ENVO:00009003; feature: ENVO:2100002; material: ENVO:00002003 | host: Homo sapiens | place: USA | collected 2012 ... | reverse complement strand
TACGAGATGTCTTAGGGTCTCGTGGGCTCGGAGATGTGTATAAGAGACAGTAGTGAAAAAGCAGACTGTCTTTTAATGGCAGAGAGAGCTTTCTTAAAGACAATCGGCGGAAGCTGTAACGCACCGGCTGCTGCACTTTGTCGTGAGGAAAATGGAGAATTTTCCATGCGTGCCATGTATGTGAAAGATGGAATTCATAGTAGAAAAACATATATGACGGTAAATATTAAAGATGCTTTAGCGGAAAAAGAGGCAGACAGCAAGCCAATAGCTGGGGCGACAGCAGCAGTAACAGTTTCCGTAGAAGAAACTGCAGCAAGAAAAAGCAAAGTAGAAATAGCAACAGAATTGGGTATTAACGTTGCCCACGAAGTAAACAAAGGCATGGTATATCTGGTTGGAGCAGGTCCTGGTGATGAAGATCTGATGACAAGAAAAGGACTTAAGCTTTTAAGAGAGGCAGATGTTGTTGTTTATGATAATCTTGCATCCAGTTCTCTTCTAAATGAAGTGAGAGATGATGCAGAACTTATTTATGCCGGAAAGCGTTCTTCCAATCACCATTTAAAACAGTATGAAACAAATGAACTTTTAGTAAAGCTTGCCTTAGAAGGCAAGAATGTTGTCCGCTTAAAGGGTGGTGACCCATATATCTTTGGACGAGGCGGTGAGGAAGGTCAGGAACTTAGAGAAGCCGGAGTTGATTTTGAAATCGTACCAGGAATTTCTTCTTCCTATTCTGTTCCTGCATACTGTGGTATACCGGTAACGCATCGTGATTTTGCTTCTTCTTTCCATGTGATTACAGGACATGAAGGGAATCATAAAAATGGTGTGAGTGTACTGAATTATGAAACACTTGCCAAAGAGGAAGGTACGTTGATTTTCCTTATGGGACTTAAAAATCTTCCAAACATCGTAGCTTCTCTTATAGAGAATGGAAAAGATCCTGCAACACCGGTTGGTGTACTTCAGGAAGGAACAACGGCAAGACAGCGTGTTGCGACAGGAACACTTGCGAATATTGTAGAGGTTGTAGAGCGCGAGGGAATTAAGACTCCTGCGATTACGGTTGTCGGTGATGTCGTAAGTTTACGTCAGGTACTTGACTGGTATGGGCATAAACCATTATCAGGTAAGAGCGTCCTTGTAACAGGAACCACTTCTATGGTAGACCGACTTTCTCCGATTTTGAAAGAAGAAGGAGCAGAAGCAATTTCCTTTAGTCTGATTCGTACCGAAAGGATGAGACTTCCTGAGTTAGATCTTGCATTGAAAGAAATAGATAAGTATAAATGGATTGTATTTACCAGTGCCAATGGTGTGGAATGTTTCTTTGAAGAAATGCAGGAAATCCGAAAAGATATCAGAGATTTAGCGCATATTCGCTTTGCTGTTATTGGAGACGGAACGAAAAAAGCATTGGAAGACCATGGAATTTTCTGTGATTTTATTCCGACAGCATATTCTTCAAAAGATATGGCAGAGGCGATGGTTCCTCATATCGGAAGAGATGAACGTGTTCTTCTCCTTCGTGCAGAGGAAGCAAACAGAGTACTTCCGGATGCATTAAAAGAAGCAGGAATTCCTCATACCTGTATTTCCCTTTACCATACAGTAAATGATGAGAGAAAAGCAGAGGAGCTGAACCGTCTGATCAAAATGGTTGATTACGTGACATTTGCAAGCTCAAGTGCTGTTCGTGCCTTTGTATCCATGGTAGACAATCTTGATGATGTAAAAGGCAAATATATCAGTATTGGGCCAGTTACGACAAAGACAGCGGAAGAGAATGGTCTCTCCATCGAGAAAACCGCTGTTGTATACACTGCCAGAGGTATGGTGGAAACAATGATTCAGGATGTAGCGGAAGAAGGTCGAAAATAAATGAAGACACAAATAAAGCGTTTTTTGTTAACTCTTGGTTTTATGACAAGAATCCCTGTTAATGTAGATCTTGGAGAAGTAAAAGATGAAGATATGCATAAAGGATTTCTATATTATCCGGTTGTCGGTCTGATTCTTGGACTTTGTGATATGGCAGTATTTCTGCTCGTCAGCCTTATTTTGCCGGAAGTATTTGGAATACTTTTTGCGATGCTGGCAAATCTTTGCCTGACAGGTGCATTTCATTTAGATGGTCTTTCGGATACTGCCGATGGAATCTATTCGGCAAGAACGAGAGAGAGAATGCTTGAAATTATGAAGGACAGCCGTATCGGAACAAACGGTGCAGTGGCGATGTGTTTTGATCTGGCACTGAAATTTGCCGGCATCTATTACAGTGACATCCGTTGGCTGATGATTCTTCTTATGCCGATTGCCGGTAAGATGGTACAGGGAGCAATCGTATATAAAGCCATTTACCCACGTGAAAAAGGGATTGGTATTTATGTAGGAACCGTTAGTCTGGGAACCGTAATCGGAACGGTGATTTTAGGACTCATAGCAATGGTACTGGCATTTTCATACTGGGGAATTCTCATCTTTGCTATCCTTTTTGGATTTGCTTATCTTTTCCGGGTGTATATCACAGGAAAGATCGGTGGAATTACCGGAGATGTTATGGGAGCTGGGAGTGAACTTGCGGAAGTATTATTACTTCTCGTAGTGATAACGCTTACAAAGTATACAGGAATGGTACCGTTATCCTTGTTTGTTTTTTAAAATATAAATGCAGAGAGATATCAGCAGAAGGGGAGATGATTATGACTCTGGAGGAAGCGATTAAAAAGATTCAACCTTTAGATGAAGAGGCGATGGAATATACACGAGCAAGATGGAATACACTTGGAAAGCCTCTTCACAGTCTGGGAAGGCTCGAAGAAATGGTAACACAGTTTGCCGGAATTTACCGGGATAAAAAACCGCATTTAGGAAAAAAAGCAGTTATTGTTATGGCGGCTGATAATGGTGTTGTAGCAGAGGGAGTTACCCAGACAGGACAGGAAGTAACAAAAACAGTAACAGAAAATATGACAAAGCATAATGCGACAATCTGTATTATGTCTTCCATGAGTGGAGCAGATGTGTATCCTGTTGATATCGGAATTGCAACTGATTGTGATAATCCGGGAGTCCTTTCAAGAAAGATTAAATACGGAACCGACAACATGGCAAAAGGACCGGCAATGTCAAGAGAGGAAGCAATTAAAGCAATCGAAGTTGGCATTGATACAGTAGCTGAGTTAAAAGAAAAAGGATATAATGTGTTTGCTACCGGAGAAATGGGAATCGGTAATACAACAACAAGTAGTGCCGTCTGTTCTGTTTTATTAGATCAGAGTGTAGAAAAAGTAACCGGAAAAGGTGCCGGTCTTACGAATAAAGATTTAGAACATAAAATAGAAGTGATCAAGCAGAGTATTGCTTTAAATCAGGTGGATGCGAATGATCCGATTGATGTTCTTTCTAAAGTAGGTGGTCTTGACATTGCTGGTATGGTTGGCTGTTATATCGGTGGAGCGGCATTACAAGTGCCGGTATTTATCGATGGATTTATTTCTTCCGTAGCAGCTCTGATCGCTATTCGTTTGGTACCGGAATGTGCACCATATCTTTTCCCATCCCACTGTTCGAATGAGCCAGCCGGAAATTTAATCCTTGATGCGATTGGCAAAGAACCATATATACTTGCCAATATGTGTCTTGGAGAGGGAACCGGAGCGGTTATGGGATTTACGATCGCAGATTATGCATTTAAAGCGTACTGGGAATTACCTAGCTTTGAACAGACAAACTTTGGTACTTATGAAGAATTGAATTAAACCGCAGGAGGACATTATGTTAGATAAGATTCAAATCGTAAAACCTGCTGAAATCGAAAAAAGAAGCATGGAGATTATCACAAGTGAATTAAATGGGAGAACCTGGCCGGAACCGGAGTTTTCCATTGTAAAAAGATGTATCCACACTTCGGCAGATTTTGATTATGCAGATAATTTATGTTTTTCTGAAAATGCTGCGAATATCGGTGTAGAAGCTTTAAAAAATGGAGCACATATCGTAACCGATACAAGAATGGCATGGTCAGGAATCAATAAAAAGAAGCTGGCATCTTTTGGCGGAGAAGCACACTGCTTTATGTCCGATGAAGATGTAGCAAAAGAGGCAAAAGAGCGTGGATGTACAAGAGCTGCAATCTGCATGGAAAGAGGAGCCGCTCTTGCAGAAAAAGAAAACGTTATTTTTGCTATTGGAAATGCACCGACAGCATTGATCCGCTTATACGAACTCATTAAAGAAGGCAAATTAAACCCTGCACTGATTATTGGTGCCCCGGTTGGTTTTGTAAATGTAGTAGAATCCAAAGAACTGATCATGGAGGCCGGAGTACCGTTTATCGTTCCGAAGGGACGAAAGGGCGGAAGCAATATTGCGGCAACCATCTGTAATGCAATGTTATATCAGTTATAAAACTGTGTTGGAATTAAATTTATGAAAGAATTAAGGGAAGGAGTTTCCACCGGCTCTTGTATGACAGGTGGCGCGGAGGCTTCGGTTATCTGGCAGACAACCGGTAAATGTCCTTCTGTGGTGAAAGTAGAAACGCCGATTGGAAAAACGCTTTATCTGGATATTATCCCAAAAGAATTTGGAGTCTGTGGTGTAGTAAAAGATGCCGGAGACGATCCGGATGTAACAAACGGAAGCGAGATTATTACAAAGGTGGAGCTTTTTGAGGAAGAGGGAGATCTTTCCTTTTTTGGTGGTGACGGAGTCGGAACCATTACACAGGAAGGATTAAAAATTCCTCCCGGACAGCCGGCAATTAACCCGGTTCCACGTCAGATGGCAGAGAAAGCAATCCGCAAAATTATCGGCAATAAAAAGGCAAATATAACCGTAAGTATTCCTGGTGGAGAAGAACTTGCCAAAAAGACATTTAACCCGCGGCTTGGCATTGTAAATGGTCTTTCGATTCTTGGAACGACGGGGATCGTCCGGCCGATGAGCGAAGAAGCAATGAAAGATTCTCTGATCGCAGAGCTTGATATGTATGCGAAACAGGGACATAAATCGATTCTTTTTGTGCTTGGAGGAACCGGAGAGACGGTGTTAAAAGAGCAGTACGGCGAATTTCAGTGCATTTTACAGGTAAGCAATTATATCGGCTTTATGATAGAAGAAGCGGTCGAGAGAGGATTTACTGATATTTTGATTGGTGGGTTTGTCGGAAAGCTTGTAAAAGTAGCATCCGGTACAATGAATACACACAGTCATGTGGCAGATGGCCGTATCGAAACAATCTGTACACATGCAGCTCTTCATGGCGCCCCTCTTTTAGTCATACAAAAGCTGTATTCCTGCCTTACAACGAAGGCGGCAATGAAGATTGTGGAAGAAGAGGGACTTATGGATATCTGGCCGGATATGGCACAAAAAGCGTCTGAGTATTGTGAGAAGACCGCTCATAAGATGGCTAGAGTGGGAATTATTTTCCTGGATGGACAAAATGAAGTTCTGGCAGCTAGTAAAAATGTAGAAGAAGTACTCTCAGCCTGTAAAAAATAGTGATGCAAAGCAACTTGAATTATAAACGATAGTTGAACTATAAAGGGCAGAAAAATCAAAATAACTGCGGAGGGCAGAATGAGCAGATTAACAGTAGCCGGAATCGGACCGGGCGAAGCCGATTACATTTTACCGGCAGTAATTAAAAAAATGAAAAAAGCCCATACCGTAATTGCGGCAAAAAGGATCTTACCGGTTTTAAAAGAGCTGTGTCAGGATGTCAATAGTGAGGCAGATTCTGAAAATAGTAAGCCGGTCTTTCTCGCGATGGGAAAGATTAAAGATACATTAGAGCAGATTGGAGAAATACTTTCCAAAGGACAGGATGTTGTGATGGCAGTTAGCGGTGATCCGCTTATGTACAGTCTTTATCGTACCATTTGCAATGATCCGATCAGCGAAGGCTGGGAAGTGGATCTTATTCCGGGTGTTGGTTCGCTCCAAATGCTTGGAGCAGCATTTGGAGAAACGATGGAAGAGGCATTGATTATCAGTGTACATGGAAGAGCAAAAACAGCAGGTTCTATTGCCCTTGCAGTAGCGGAGAATCCTAAAGTATTTTTCCTTTGCAGTAAGGAACAGGGACCGGCATGGCTCTCACAGATCATGCTCGACTATCATATGGATCATGTTACCGTCTGTGCCGGCGCAAATCTTTCTTATGAAGACGAATTACTTGAGTCAGGCACACCTGAAGAGATGGTACAAAAAGAATTTCCATCTCTTTGCGTAGCCATGATTAAAAATCCAGAGCCACATCAGATTGTGCGTCCATGCTTTTTATCAGATGAAGATTTTGAGCGGGATAAAACGCCAATGACTAAAGAAGAAATTCGTGTACTTATTCTTCATAAAATGAAGTTACATCCAGATGATATTGTCTGGGATATCGGAGCCGGAACTGGATCAGTATCGATCGAATGTGCAAGACAGGTACCATTTGGAACGGTTCACAGTGTGGAACGGAATGAAACTGCGGTAAAGTTGATTTATAAAAATAAAGAAAAATTTTCAGCAGATAACCTGTTTATTTATGAAGGGGATGCAGCTAAGACAGCATGTACTCTACCGGAACCGGATAAAGTATTTATCGGTGGAAGTGGAAAAGAATTATCTCAGATATTAGAGACAATTGCAGCATTTCCTAAGAAGATAAAAGTAGTTATTTCTGCGGTAACGATTGAAACAATCGCAGAAGCGAATGAACTCTTAGGAAAATATGACGCAGACTTTGATGTGATTCAGGCAACAGTAGGACGGGGACGTAAAATCGGCAGCTATCATATTATGGATACCAATAATCCGGTAATGATATTTACAGCACACATTTAAGATAAGGAGAAAAGAAAAATGGGGAAAAAAGCATTATTAGTAGTAAGCTTTGGAACAAGCTTTGAAGAAGCACTTCCAGCAATCGTTAACATTGAAGAAACCTGCAAAAAAGCATTTCCAGACTATGACTTTTATCGAGCATTTACTTCCGGAATGATTATCCGTAAATGGGCAAGAACAAAAAATGTCATTATCCATAATCCGGATGAAGTAATGAAACGACTGGTAGCAGAAGGTTACGAAGAAGTAATCTGTCAGCCAACACATATTATAAATGGACTGGAATATGACAAAATGATGAATATGCTTCTGGCATATAAAGATCAGATTCCAACAATTAAGGTTGGAACTCCCCTTCTTACCGAAGAGGAAGATTACAAAGAAGCCTGCGAGATTGTTATGCAGGAATTAGAAAAGCCATTAGCGAAAGACGAAGCTTTTGTATTCATGGGACATGGAACAGAACACTTTGCCAACAGCGCATACAGCCAGTTTGAAAACATGCTCAGAGACCTTGGACATGAAAGCACATATGTCGGAACCGTAGAAGGATTCCCTAGTCTTGATTACGTTATCCGCCGATTAAAAATAAGAGAGATTAAAAAAGTATATGTTATGCCCCTTATGATCGTAGCAGGCGATCATGCCCGAAATGACCTTGCTGGAGCCGAAGCCGACTCCTGGGACTCTATCTTAAAAGCAGATGGATTTGAAACAGAAGTCATCATGAAAGGCTTAGGGGAAATTGACGCAATAGCAGAAATGTTTGTAAAACACCTGAAGAAGGCGGAGTCTTTGTAAGACGATTTTGATAACGAAAAGAAGTTGACTTTATTCCGTTGTGCTAAACACTTCATTTTGCCCAGTAAAGCAGGAACTTCTCGAGAACGAGCTCGAAGTTCCTATGGTCAAAATTCCGTAGCACAAAGTCATAAAGTTCAATCTTCTTTTCTGTATCAAAATCTTCCCAAACATGCTCTAGCACCAGAAGGGAAGAGTAGACAATGATTAACTATACCCACCAATAGATTTACATAGACAGGATTTTTGACGAAGAAAAAGAAAGGAGTTTGAGTTGGATTACCTGTAGTAAAATTTTCAAATGAATATAAAAGAAGATATTTTGTGACTTTGTGCTGTGGAATTTTGACTGTAGACTCGCGAGCTTGTTTTCGAGCGAGTCTGTACTATCAGGCAAAATGAAACGTTTAGCACAACGGAACAAAAATAACTTCTTTTATATTCATTTGAAAATTGGGTCCAAACATAATAACTCAAACGATTGCTTTTTCTTTCTCAAAATCCGTCTGGAAAGGAAGATTATGAAAGGCAAATTATATGGTATCGGAGTTGGTCCTGGTGATCCAGAGCTTTTAACTCTGAAAGCAAAAAGATTAATTGAAGAATGTGACATCGTGGCAGTGCCGGTGAAAAAAGAAGGCGAGGATAGTGTCGCTTTAAATATCGCAAAAGGTGCGGTAGATATTCCTGAAGGAAAGATTCGGGAAATCGTTTTTACGATGGTAAAAGATAAGGCAAAGCGTGAAGCCTGCCGTCAGGCAGCAGCAGAAGAAATTATGGAACTTCTTGATGAAGGAAAGTCTATTGCGATGCTTGCGCTTGGCGATATTGGAATTTACAGTACCTATGCGTATGTGCATAAGCGCCTTTTAAAAGCTGGATACGATGTGGAGATGGTTTCCGGTATTCCTTCTTTTTGTGCGGGTGCGAGCAAGGCTGGCATTTCTATCGTGGAAGGAAATGAAGGCTTTGGTGTGATTCCGTCATTGAAGGGTATCGATCAGGTGGAGAAAACACTTGGCGTATTTGACAATCTGGTTATCATGAAGGTCGGAAGTCATGTAAAAGAAGTTTATGATCTGCTGGTGGAGAGAGGCATGGAGAATAATGCGATAATCATCAGTAATGTTGGAATGGAAGGCGAGTATGTCGGTCCACTGATTCCTGATCGTGCATACGGATATTTTACAACAATGATTATTAAGAGTGAGATGTAGCTCACTGTAGTTTGTATTTGAGAAATTGGCGGAAAGCGAAAGGATTTATTTATGAAGTATGATGTTTTGGTCATTGCCGGGACAACAGAATCAAGACAGGTGATCGAGAAGCTGCTTAGGGCGAATCCAAAGGAGCGGATTCTTGCCAGCGTGGCAACAGAGCTTGGAAAAGAGATGCTTCTGGAATACGGAATTGATATTCATGTAGGAAGGCTTGACTATGATGGTTTTCTTACACTTTTTGAGGAAAATCCCTGTAGAAAGATTATTGATGCCTCGCATCCGTTTGCCAGAATTGTTTCGGAGACAGTAAAGAAGGCAGCACAGACAGCCGGTATTTTGTATGAACGATACGAGAGAAGAAATCTTCAGTATAATTATGAAGGAATTGTTCATGTAAAAGATGTGCAGGAAGCAATTTCTCTTTTAAATGAATTAGAAGGCAATATTTTTCTTACAACGGGAGTAAATACAGCGGCAGCATATATGGCTGGAGTAAAAGGTGGTGCCGATCGTCTTTTTATTCGTGTACTTGATAATATTTCTTCTTTGGAAGGATGTGCGGAAGCCGGATACCAAAAAGACCATGTTTTTGGGAAAATGCCACCATTTACTGTTGAAGATAATGTGAAGCTTATTAAAGAGACGAAAGCGGAAGTTCTTGTTTCAAAAGATAGTGGCAAGACAGGCGGAGTGGATATAAAAGTAGAAGCCTGTCGGCAAACCGGAATAAAGATGATTCTTATTGATCGTCCCAGGTAATATGGAGGTGTATGAATATATGGAAAGTGTAAAGCGGATGCCGCGGGTATTGCTTGCCGGTGCAAACAGTGGATGTGGTAAAACGAGCATTACCTGTGGTATTTTGAAGGCCCTTGTAAACAGAGGACTTCATATTCAATCTTATAAATGTGGACCGGATTACATAGATCCTATGTTACATAGTCATATTACCGGAAGAGATTGTCGCAATCTTGATCCTTTTTTCTCAACGGGACAAGATTTGCGATATCTTGTAGGAAAGGATAGTCAGGACGTAGATTTCTCTGTGACAGAAGGTGTCATGGGATATTATGACGGGGTTGGGATCAGTTGTGAAAAGAGTACGTGGACTGTTTCAAAAGAGACAGGAACGCCGACGATATTAATATTTAACGTAAAAGGAATGTCACACACGATGGTTCCGCTGATAAAAGGAATGATAGAATATCAGGAGAATCCGGTTACCGGCGTTATCTTAAATCGATGCAGCAAAGGGATGTATCAGTTGATGAAGCCGGAAATTGAAGAAAAGCTTGGTATTTCTGTTGTAGGATATTTCCCTCAAAAAGAAGGAATCTATATTGGAAGCAGACATTTAGGTTTGATGACTGCAGCAGAGATTGATAACCTTGATGAGATTTTAAATCTTCTTGGTGAAACAGCAGAAGAATGTATAGATATTGATTTACTTTTGAAAATCGGACAAAGAGCAGAAGAACTTCCTAAAGTGAAGAGACCGGAAGTTCCGAAGAAGAAACGGGCGAGAATCGCTGTAGCGAAGGATAATGCTTTTTGTTTTTATTATAAAGAAAATCTGGAAATTTTAGAGCAGTTAGGGGCAGAACTTTGTTATTTCAGTCCTGTAAATGATACGCATCTTCCGGAAGATACAGATGGAATCTATCTTGGTGGAGGATATCCGGAAACCTACCGAAAAGAGCTGGCAGATAATATTTCCATGAAGCAATCAATCTGTGAGGCGGCGCAGTATGGCAAGCCGATTATTGCAGAGTGCGGTGGATTCATGTATGTATGCGATCATCTGATAGAGACAGATGACAGTCAGGAGGAAATGCTCGGTCTGATCAATACAGATGTGCGTATGACAAAACGTCTGTCCATGCAGTTTGGTTATGTGACGATGAAAGCACTTTATGACACTGCATTTTTTAAAAAAGATACAAAGATTCGCGTTCATGAATTTCATTATTCAAAAGCGGATAAAAGGGGCGATGCCTGTGAGATTACGAAGTATTCCGGTAAATGCTGGAATGGTCTTTATGTAAAGGATAAAATTATGGCAGGATACCCACATTTTTATTTTCATAATTGCAAAGAGGTTGCCAAATGTTTCGTAGACATGGCAGAAGAAGCAAGTACAAAAAGATGCTGAGGCATTCTTGAATATGCATAAAGGGAGAGACAAGGAATGAAACTGATTTGTGCGATGCTGCTTGGATTTGTACTGGATTTAATTTTTGGAGATCCTCATGGATTGGTTCATCCGGTACAGATCATCGGGTGGTTTATCGATAAATTAAAAAAAGGAATGCAGCATCTGATTTATGGCTGTAGTTATGAGGAAGTCAAAGAAAAAGGAATAGAAAGAAAAGCGGGAATGGAAAAAGCAGCTGGATTTTTTCTGATGCTGTGTATTGTAGCAGGAACATATGCTGTTATTTACGGTATTTTGTATGTGGCTGGAATGATTCATCCGCTGCTTCGTTTTTGTTTGGAAACATTTTTCATTTATCAGATTCTTGCGACGAAAAGTCTGAAGAAAGAATCTATGAAAGTGTATAAAAAGTTAAAAGAAGGGGACCTGCTCGGTGCAAGAAAGGAAGTATCCTATCTGGTAGGGCGTGATACGGAGAATCTTGACGAGAGTGAAGTGGCAAAAGCGGATGTGGAGACGATCGCCGAAAATACGGCAGATGGGGTAATTGCTCCGATGCTGTTTATCGCGCTTGGAGGCGCGCCGCTCGGCTTTGCCTATAAGGCAGTAAATACGCTTGATTCTATGGTTGCCTATAGAAATGACGAACTGATACATATCGGTTTTTTTTCTGCGAAAATGGATGATATCTGTAATTTTGTACCGGCAAGATTTGCAGCGGTAATGATGATGCTCGCAGCATTTTTTCTGCGCTTTGATTTTAAAGGAGCAGTAAGAATTTTTAAGAGGGATCGTTTTGCACATTTAAGTCCGAACAGTGCACAGACAGAAGCAGTGGCAGCAGGAGCATTACAGATTCAGCTTGGAGGAACACATAATTACTTTGGAAAAGCAGTGGTGAAACCGACGATCGGTGATGCTATCCGTCCGGTAGAATACGAAGATATAAAAAGAACAAATCAATTGTTGTATGTCAGTGCATTTTTATCAATGGCAGTATGTACTTTGATTACTTTTTTACTTTATTCACAGCTATTTAAATTTATGTAATGCTATTTCACAAGATAAGAATAATACTGTGTAGATCATATGCGAAGAATATACTATAGGATTAGTAGGATTGACATGCTTGGCGTGATTTGCGATTGATAACCAACGATTTAGAAAATTGAGGCTAAAATTATGAAGAAGATTTCACATGGGGGAAACATTTACAAAAAGGCGAAGGAAATGGGAATCCGGGAGGAAGATATTCTGGATTTTTCTGCCAATATCAGTCCGCTTGGACTGCCAGAGCACATACGACAGGCAATGGTGAAGGCGATTGACCAAACGATAAATTATCCTGATCCGGATTGCAGCCGTTTAAAAGAAGCCATCAGCAAAGAGGATGCAGTTTCTGAAACAAAAATCGCCTGTGGTAACGGTGGGGCAGACCTTTTGTACCGTCTGGCATTTGGCTTACAGCCAAAAAAAGTACTACTTCCGGCACCTGCATTTGTAGAATATGAGGAAGCACTATCAGCGGCAGGCGCACAGATAGAATATTATCGGATGACAGAGGATTTTATTATCAAAGAAGATATTTTAGAGCAGATCACAGAAGATACAGACTTTGTTGTTATCTGTAATCCGAATAATCCGACAGGTATTCTTACAGAAAGGGAACGGATTCTCCGAATTCTTGATCGGGCAGAAAAAACAAAGACGTTTGTGCTGGTCGATGAATGTTTCCTGGAAATCTGTAAAAA
>ERZ1026975.1198-NODE-1198-length-12810-cov-5.039279_pt1 | contig 12810 bp, 12 predicted proteins | sample MGYA00519561_ERZ1026975 | MGnify/ENA primary metagenome ERZ1026975 (study PRJEB26926, sample SAMN06164672) | human gut metagenome | biome: ENVO:00009003; feature: ENVO:2100002; material: ENVO:00002003 | host: Homo sapiens | place: USA | collected 2012 ... | reverse complement strand
GTGTATAAGAGACAGTTACAAATTTAACAAAAAAACAAGAGGTTTGCAAAAGCGACTATGACATTTTGTGCTTCCTCTTGTTTTTTTGAGAGAATCCATACCGTATCAGAAACAAACGCCGACACGGAATCCAATATTATTTTCTCCATCCTGCGAACCGGTCAGCAACTCGCTTTTATTAGTGGCATAACTATAATATGCAGCTAAATGAAGTCCAAACCGGCTCTGGGAAAATGGATAAATGTTCACTCCCACTTCAGGAGAAATATAGAATCCCCACGGTTGATCCGTCAAACTTATAGTATTCAAATAAGTTTTGTTTTCAGCATACATGGCTCCTGTCTTGGCACCGACATAAGGTTGAAGGCATCCATCACTGACAAATCTGTATGAAGCGGCAAGCCCGAATGGCAGTTGGAAAGCCGATTCTTGCCGGTCAGTGGTCAGTGAAGCGGTATTTCCCGTCAGGGTTTGACGCGGAACATATTGATGGTTCGTATGGAAATTGAGGAAAGCTCCCAGACTCCAGTGTGGAGTAAGGGAATAGCCTCCTTCCAGGTTCATGCCCCAACCGCTGATTTTATTGGCAAAATCCGTATTGAGGGGGGCATTCATCTGCCAGTCCGCATTGAAATGCAATCTATCACTGATATTCTGTGCATAACCACTGAAACCAAACAGACCGGATATCATAAATGCCAGAATATACTTTTTCTTCGGAATGAATTTTATTGCTTTCATAATCTTGCTTTTTAGGATTTCTTGATATAAGGAGATTGTGCAAATGCCTGGTCAACCGCATCTAACGTTAGTTGCATGTTATATTTGGAATTATCAAACAACAGTCCGGTTGCATATGAATGCCAGATTACCGGCAGTTTTACTTTCTGGTTTGTATCCTCCGGGTGGTCTGTCAGATTGACCATTTCCATTATTAATGTACCTGTATTATAACTATAGGTTACAGGATACGGATAATACCAGTCATTCCAATAAGGCCCCCAATAGCCGGGTCCCCACCAACCGTCATACCATCCGCCACCATACCATCCGCCGGTTCCTATTATTTGGGTAGTCTGGCGTGTAAAGGAGAGTTGCAGTCCGATGTTCGCATCCTTAACAGCATCGACTCTTGTATAACCGCGGGCATCCATTTCATCGGCAACTTGTTTGATAATTTTTTGCGCATTGTCATCTTTCCAATATTCCGCCTTCACTCCCTGCCCTACCAGTAAAATACTATCGGGCAGGCAATAAGTCTTGAAATCATTGAAGTTGGCCTTGCTGTCATAATTGGTGTAAACCGTAAAATTAGTGTCGAGCTTGCTTAAATCCGGATCTTTTTCACACGAGGTGGCAAGTATTGCCACTAATCCTATAAACAGATACTTTTTCATGTCTTTTCGCTTTTAAATGTTAAACAATAATTGTTTTAAATTTAATGCCTATTACTCCTCAAACTACTTTGCTTGATTATTTCCTGAAAACAACTTTTTACCTTAGAGAGAACTTCCTTTGAAAACGTTGGCTTTTGACATTGGCAGTAAGCTTCCTGTTAATGAGAAGCGGTTTGAACTGAAGTTCGGACTGATGTCCACCGATGCATTATTGCTTCCTTTATCTAAACGGATATTCACCTGTGCCGATATCCCGGTTCCCATTACATTCATTGAAACGTATATATTCCCTTTTTTGTCGGTAGTCTGCTTGTATCCGGAGACAGTCCCGTTAACAGTAACTCCTCCTAAGCCGTTGGGACCGCTGATCGGAATATTGAAAGCTACCTGGACGACGGCTTTATCACCTTTTACCGCTACAAAATTTGTGTTGGGAGAAACGAAAGCTGTCGTGCCGTATTTAAACGTAACGCGATCAGCTTCCAGAATGAAGTTTTTCGTTTCTACAGCCTGTTTGGCTTCATCGAAAAACATCCGGTCGAGCAATTCCTGTTCAGCTTTTTTTTGTTTGAGGGATTCTTCTTTGACTGTTTGTGCCTGAACACTTCCCATGCAAATAAATAAAAGTAACATTGATAAGACTGATAACTTTTTCATAATTGTAATTTTTGAGTTATACTTTCTGTTTTCTTTGACTCAAAGATAGGATGCCTGCCTTTATTTTCTTTCGTTTTTTTTTCTGAACCGTAAACGGTAATCTCCCAATTGTAGATATGGCATGCTGAATACTGAAAATTCTATTCCCAAAGAATATATCTCAAAGCTAAATTAAGATATGATTGTTTAATTAACATAAAGCGATTGAGGAAAAAATATCGAAAAACATATCTTTGCTTCGTTCATGAGGAAAATAGTGCAATGAAAAGAAAGATTCAAAATAGGAAATACATTGCATGGCTGTTATTGATAACATTCATGTCCTTTTTTGGTATCAAAGCATTGCATTACCATAAAGAGACGCATTCCGCTGAACAACACAAATGCCAGCCCTGCCCCGAATCCCCATGCGGTCAGTGTCTGATCTGCGATTTTACGATTTCTCCTTTCATATGCCAGGCAGAATCTTTTCACATCAGTTCAACCATTCCTGCTCCGGTTTATGAGCAGGCCATATATACGGATAAAGTCTGTAAGGCACAGCTTTATCCGTATTACCTGCATGCCCCGCCTACCCGGTTCTGATAGTAAAGTCGAGATAAACATTAAAAGAACAACTAACTCAGAACAAATTTAAGATGGACTACAAATTTATTCTTTGCCTTTACGGTTGGCTGATGCTGACCGTCATGGCCGTTTATGCCGAAAACATACCTTCGGAAGGAGGCGACGCCCATATCTATGGTCACGTCACCGACAAGAAAAGCGGAAGTCCCCTGCCGTATATCAACATTTATGTGAAAGGGACAACTATCGGCACTACCACCGATAGTTCCGGTCATTATTTCCTGAAAAATTCACCAACGGGAAAACTGACTATAGAAGCGCAATTCATCGGTTACCGCACGTTGCAGAAAGAAGTCGAAGTAACGCCCGGTTCCACCCAGGAACTTAATTTCATGATGGAAGAAGACAACATTGCACTGGATGAAGTCGTGGTTTCCGCCAACAGGGGCGAAACGATGCGCCGCATAGCTCCCAATCTGGTTAATGTAATGGACTCCAAACTGTTTGAGAACACACATGCCGTTTGTCTGGCACAGGGGCTTAGCTTTCAGCCGGGTGTCCGGGTAGAAGATAATTGTCAAAGCTGTGGTTATACGCAAGTACGCATCAACGGGCTCGACGGGCATTATTCACAGATACTGATCGACTCCCGCCCTGTGATTTCCTCACTTGCCGGCGTGTATGGTCTTGAACAGATACCGGCAAACATGATTCAGCGTGTAGAAGTGGTACGTGGGGGTGGTTCCGCATTATTCGGAGGTTCTGCCATCGGCGGTACGATTAATATAATCACTAAAGAGCCTACCCGCAATTCAGCGGAGTTCTCCCATTCCTTGATGTCCGTCGGAGAAAGTAGCGCTTTTGATAATAACACGACGTTGAATGCCTCTCTCGTCACCGACGACAACCGTGCCGGAGTATACATATTCGGGCAAAGCCGTCAACGTGACGGTTACGACCATGACGGGGACGGATATACGGAACTGCCCGTATTGAGAAATAAAGTAATCGGACTGCATTCGTTTCTTAAACCCGGTACTTATTCCAAACTGACGCTGGAGTATCATGCCATAAACGGATTCAGCCGGGGAGGAAATAAGTTGAACCTGCCGCCGCAAGAGGCGAATATAGCCGAACAGGCGGAGCATACCATTAACAGCGGAGGAATAACATACGATCTTTTTTCACCGGACGAAAACAATCATCTGAGCACTTACTTTTCTGTCGGCGATGTAGCCCGCAACAGTTATTACGGCGGAACAGGAGATGGTTCTCAGGAAAGCATGGCGGATGCCCAAAAGGCTTATGGAACCACACATGACCTGACGATGGTAGGCGGTGCGCAATATATGCATCGTTTCAGCCGGTTTATGTTTATGCCTTCCGAACTGGTTGCCGGAGCAGAATACAATTACGATAACCTGGCTGATGAATATATTGGTTACAACAGGGACTTCAAGCAGAAAGTCAGGATAGGAAGTACGTTCCTGCAAAACGAATGGAAAAATGACCGGTGGGGCTTTCTCTTAGGAGGGCGTCTGGACAAGCACAATCTGATCAACCACGTGATATTCAGCCCGAGGATCAATCTGCGTTTCAATCCGACACAGGAAATCAACCTGCGCGCCAGCTATTCAGGAGGTTTCCGCGCACCGCAGACTTTCGATGAAGACTTACATACCAGTCTGGTAGGTGGCGAACGCGTGGTAACGCGGCTGGCAAAGAACCTGAAGGAGGAGCGCTCTAACAGTTTCAGCGTTTCGGCCGACTTATACCATACCTTCGGCAGCGTACAGGCAAACCTCCTGTTGGAAGGTTTCTATACTAACCTTAACAATGTATTTGCCGAACGTAAATTGAATCAGCCGGACGAACAGGGCAATGAAATCCTGGAACGCTATAATGCTTACGGAGCTAAAGTTTTCGGACTAAATGCAGAGGGAAAAGCGGCTTTCACATCTTGGTTTCAATTACAGGCCGGGCTTACATTGCAACAAAGCCATTACGATGAAGCTGTAGAATGGGATGAAGATGCCCCTAAGGAAAAAAAGATGATGCGCACACCCGATACCTATGGCTACTTCACGGCAACATTCAATCCACTCAAACATCTGTCGGCAGCGTTCTCGGGCACCTATACAGGAAACATGCTGGTAGGACATGCGGCAGGTTCGGGTGTTGATGAGCCGGTGGCAGTCACTACTCCGAGTTTTTTTGCGGTCAATCTGAAGTTATCTTATGACATAGCCGTATACAAAGGAGTCATCCTACAAATCAACGGAGGAATGCAAAATATAACCAATGCTTATCAAAAAGATTTTGATAAGGGATGGAACCGTGACTCCGATTATATCTATGGACCTTCACTGCCAAGAAGCTTCTTTGTCGGAGCCAGTATCAGTTTATAGGAGGCGGTACTACTGATTTCAAACATATAAAATTCCTACTACAGTTATCGTAAACACATTACACGGTTGTGCAATCCACTTACGATAACTGCAGTAGGAATATATTTTAGTATACAAAAACATAATTCCTGGAAGTAATGTCCACTCTAAGACAAATGGATATCAGGAACTGTTTTATTTTGATATAGAAAGATACAGCATTAACAATCAATAGATAAACTATATTTTTACCCGATTCGATTTTTATTATTACCTTTGTACCTGGAAAATAACGGAAAGCGTCAGCTTTGAGTTTTGCACCCTAAAATCTGGTAAATTTTAAGTCCGCGAAACAAAAAAGTGAACGCCTGCGCCATAAAAGCGTGGGCTAAACTTGTTTGCGGATATGGTTTACCAGAGCCTTGGGTGCAAACAAGTGGTGTCTCACGCTTTTTTGTACTTTTAAATTAGGTTCGGTCGAGACAGCCGACAGTTGAAAATATGGACAACAAAATGATACTTGATTTGCTATTGGAAATACCGGAAAACTGCTCTCATTACATAATACAGGAGGTTGAACTTCAGTTTATTGATTCTACAAAGAAGGAACAGTTTCTCAACTCCGACCCGGACGATCTTTACTATCACCAGTGCGATCTTCCCAATGGCTCTTTTATTTTCACCATCCAAAATAATAAGTTAGCATCTCTCTACAAAATCGTTTAAGTGACTCCATATACTTTTTCTTTGTCCGCCTGTCTTCTGACGGATAAAGAAATTTATACCCTTTCCAAAAACTTTCTGTTTGATCAAATGACGCTATAAGCACATATTTTTTCCATCAGACAGAATCTTACACATCATCTCAATCCAAACCGCCGCCATCTTCCTATTCTTTCGATACAACTAACTAATTGTATCGAATATGAAACTGACACTCAAACGTAAATTCTTCGATTCCGCCTATACCATCGGCGACCTCTTCATCGATGGTGTTTTCTTTTGCAATACCATCGAAGACGTGGTACGCCGCCTCCCGGCTGTTTGTCCCAACACACCCAAAGGACGAAACTGTACCTGCAAAGAAAAGGTCCATGCCGAAACTGCGATTCCGGCAGGAACATACAAAGTGACGATGGAATACAGCCCGCGTTTCAAACGACGATTACCACGACTTCATGATGTACCGCATTTTATAGGAATCTTAATCCACTCCGGAAACACCCAGCGGGATTCTGCCGGTTGTATTATCGTGGGGGTTAATACGGTCAAGGGCAAAGTCACCGGTTCTCGCGCTACCTCCGATAAGCTGAACGCGATCTTGGAGAAAGAAAAAGAAATCACGATCCAAATCATGTAGTCTATGGGAAGCAGCAAAAGACTAAGGGCGCCGCGTAACCTGCGCATTGACTTTTGCCCCTCCCCACGGCAGTACGAACTTTGGAAATTACTCCAACCGAACTGCTGCCCCCTTTGCGGAGCCGAAATAGAACAGGTGCTTATCGGTTATGATCAACAGGGGAACCCACAATATAAACCTCAATGCAAGCATTGCCATACACAGAGTTTGGCCCAGCTTATTCTCGGAGGAGGGGCAGCCGGCGGGGGCAAGTCCTTTGTCGGCAGTGTATGGCTTATTTCTTCATGTATTCGCTTTGAAAGTATTCGTGCCGTTGTAGCCCGTAAAACGCTTAAATCACTGAAGGAGTCAACATGGAATACCATCAAGAGCATCCTCAAGGATTGGGGATTGAGAGAGGATGTCCACTACAAGACGAATAACCTGGAAGGCACGCTGACTTTTTGGAATGAATCGACCATTATCATGAAGGAAATGGCAGATATTCCGTCAGATCCCAACTTTGAACGCTTTGGCTCCAGTGAGTATACCATCGCATTTGTCGATGAAGTCAGTGAGATTAGCGAGAAAGCCATCGAAGTGCTTTTTTCACGTTTGCGCTGGCGTATACACGAGACATTCAAAACCTCTCGTATGTTGCTGACAACAAACCCGACAATCAACTGGGTCCGTTCCCGTTTCGTGCAGGATAGTAACGGTGACAGGATAGTGCCCCGGGAAGGGGAAGCCTACGTTCCGTTCAGCGTGTTCGACAACCCGAACATAAGTTTTCGCCAGACCTACGAGGCTGCGTTGAACAAGATTCGTGACCAGGCTACCAAGGAGCGGTTATTGTACGGCAACTGGGATTTTGTCGAAGCCAATGATATGGCAGTCTATGGTCATTTTGACGGTGCCCGCCACTTGGTCACGAACCTCAAAGAGAATGTGTATGACCCGACCAAGCCCCTGATTACCGTATGGGATTTCAACGTCGCCCCTCAAATGTCAGTGCTCACGGCACAAATCGATTATGACAACAAAAAGGTGTATATACTTGAAGAGATACTGGGACAACCAGCGGACAAGGAAAACAACACACCGGCACTGGCCCGTAAAGTCCGTACAAAACTCTACCGGGAAAAACAAATCGGCGGAGTGGACGTCTCAGGAGACCCCGCAGGATTGCAACGCTCCACGGCAACCGAGGATGGCATCAACAATTACACGATCATCCTCGATATCTTCGGAAAGGGTATCCTTCGTCCGAAGTTAAAATTACTACGCAAGCAACCGCCTCAAACCATCCGTTGTGAATTCATAAACGAGCTTTTTGACGGTTATAACGGCTGGGAAATTCAGATTGATATCCGCTGTCGGAAACTGACGCAAGATTTGGTCTATCAGATAAAAAATGAAGATGGGACCAAGTCCAAACAAAAAGTAACCGACCCCAAAACCAAGATGAAATATGAACGCTACGGCCACTTGTCCGACTGCCTCGACTATCTCTTGTGCTATTACCTCCGTGACAGTTGGTACAAGTTCAAGTCAGGCGACGCAAACGGATATGTCGTCTCAACATCAGTTATAAATGAAGGATTTAGCTATTAAAACAGTATGTACAGAAGATTCTTAAACAACAACGACTACCTGGCGGTCATCACGCCGGAAGCACTCAGCCAACTCACGCGGGGCAATGACGAGCGGTTCGCCCAGGCGGAAGAAGCGGCAGAAATTAGCATGATTGAATATTTGTCGGAGAACTATGAGATCGAGAAAGAGTTTGCCAAAGGCAAATACATCGCCGCCTACGACCGCCGCATCACTTACCCCGTGGGAGTACATATCTATTTCGACGGACAAATCCATCAGGTCATCCGTTCAATCTGCGGCTATCGCCAACCAGCAACGACTGCATATTGGGAAGAAACAACCGATACCATACAACCGGAAAATATTCCCCAGTATTCCCAGTTTGCAACTTACTACCCGGGCAATACCGTTGTTTACAATGATGTTCCCTACGTTTGCCTGGCCGAGAACGGCTATAAGTTCGGCAATATACGCATTCCGATGGTTTTCGGATGGATGGAAGTGCAAACGGCGGCATGGCAACCCATTGACTACAAGCTTTGGGATGTCGTGGAATATCAGGACAGCTTCTACACCTTGGTATCTCTGGACGATTTCGATAATAATATCGATCCCCTGCAATCCGGAAACTGGGGAGCGATCGCTGACTATGACCCGGAGTATAATACCTACGAACTATCCGGCAATGAATACGTAGTGTACGAAGGCCGTGTGTTCTGTCCCGAAATCGATGTGAATGCCGATATTCCGGTAGTAGGGACAAATCTGGCACTCCACGATCCGCGCAATTACAATTTGAAGAAACACATGGTGCGCCTGGCAATCTACGAGCTGACGAAACAAATCGCCCCCAACAATGTGTCAGTCGTGCGGATGCGTGATTATGAAGATTCAATGAAATGGCTCAATGATGCATCCAAACTACGCATCAATCCACAGATTCCGCGCCGGTTGGGTGAAGATAAAAAGCCTGTAACCGATTGGCAGATGGCAACATTTCAAACAGATTACGACCCATACAAAAATCCCTGGCTGACCTAAAGCCGGGGAATATTAAACTTCTTCATTTTGTTTTCTCCGCCCCCAACACCTAAACCGATTGTTACCACTTATCTGGAAGAGATAGGGCGCCAGAATTTAATCAAAACGTATGGTCTTGAGGGGTTGGATTTACAATGTATCAATCCCCGGAAAACAATTTGCTACAAGAGTACAAATGGATTCCGAGGTGGTTGAAAAGAGGTTTGCAGTTGTAAAAACTGTAATACTCATGACTTACGCTTCTTTTTTCAGACTATTATAAGTTGTGGAATAGTATATTGTCAATTCATGTATATCCAGTTCCTCTAACGTCAGGCTCTTTATTAACCCCATAGCTATAAAACAATTCCTGAAGCGTATTACGGTGTGATGAATATCAGTATTCTCTTTTATTTCACCATTAATGATTGCCTGCCTGATAATTCTCTCCCAGACTCTATCTGATATATTGATAAGGTCTTGCATTTTCTCATCAAAATGCGGATAATGCAAAGAAGCCTCCATGATTAAAAAAAAAGTAAGATTTATAAACATTGGTAATTGACAGGGAATGCATAAAATCTATTTCTTTTTCAATGCTCCTAATGTAGGATGCTAGAAATCCCTTCAGTGTGGTTTCTTTTTGAATTCGCATTTTTCTTTTGATAAAGAATAAGAGTTGATCAAAAACATATTTGTCAATCACCTGGATAAATAAATCCTTCTTATTTCTGACATGATAAAAAATCGAACCACGGGTCAATCCTGTAGTAGCCTCAATGTCCAGGACAACAACCCGTTCATATTTTTTCGATGCAAAAAGCTTAAAGGATTCATCGATAATATGTTCTTTTGTTCTTTGTGTTTTTTCTGACTTCATTATATATTATTTAGCTTATCGTGAAACTTGTTTGATTCAATGCCAGATAACCCGAAAAAGTCTGTCCGATTGATAATTCAAAAAATTGTTTCTGATAAAGTTCTACATCCGTAACCAACAACTCTCCTCTGTTTACAGCATTCTGTATAACCCCTTCCCAAAAATTGTGTTCTCGTATCCACAGTTGTTTATAATTCAAACCAAAATCATCAATATATTCATGAGCGGATGCAACAAACTGCATGTAGGCCATAAACTTGTTACAGCCAATGGAAAAATTAAAATTGCAAATGACCCGTTCTATCGGGTTCTGATACTTTTCTGCAAAAAAATTAAAATTGCATTTACTAAATATCTCCCATTCAGAAGGAATTTGCGACGCAGGGAAAAAGCAAGTATCGATTACAGAACGTAACAGTTCTTCTTTTGTAGGAAAATAATAAGTAAGGGCGCCCTTAGACCTATTCACTGAATTTAAAATATCCACATACGCGGTATTCCTAATACCTTGGACTATAAACAACTTATAAGATTCATTTATAATCCTGTTACGGAGTTGTGATTGCATATTTTCTCGTTTTTACCAAAAAGAATAGCACAGATGAAATCAACAACTCAAACGAGGCAGTGGAATAAGCCAGAGATGAAGTTGACCCACCCGTGCTATATTTTTGATATAGCGCAAGCTGTCATATTTCATCCTATCTCTATTGAAATTTTCCACTTTTCGTTTGACAGATGATATACGAATACTATACTATTTTATCTTCTACAAGAGCAAAATTACATATTTCCTCCTTTATTTCCAAACTATACAACAGTTAATAGAACTGTCCCGAAAGAAAAACGTCCACTTTCAGGAACAAGCAAAAGGATAGTTTCACCCGACTTTAAGTCGTATGTATTCTGGAATGCATCCAAAGCTGAAAAAATTGCCGCCGAACCAATATTTCCAACCAGTGTTAGATTAGTATACCAGCGATTTTCGTCAAATTGTATCTTCCTTCCCTTTATTTCTTTAATTAAGTTGTTATAAATAACCATTGAAGAAGCATGTGGTATCACATAAGTTATATCATCAAGACTTAGTGAATGTTTAGACAGGCTGTCTTCAATATGGTCTACCCAGTGAGGCAAAAGCTTTCTTCCCAAAAGTTTTATATCTTGCTTCACTACTAAAAGCGATTTGTCTATTAAATCTTGACTACTGAACTCTTTCCAACCTTTTAATTCACCGTCTTCCCTTTTTTCCGCTCCGGCAAACATACACGTTGGCGACTCATTAGCATAAGAAATCATTTCAATCCACTCTATTTTCAGTGATTGTTTTGTTTCTGGAGTGTCCTGAAGAAAAACAGCACTCGCTCCGTCACTTAACATAAATCTCAAGAAATCTTTTTCCAGAGCCATATATGGCTCTACCCCTAAATCACAACATTTCTCATATTCTATATCGTAATTCTTTGACAACAAACCAGCAGACGCTAACTCCGAAGCACTACATACAGCATTCTTTTTTTGGCCGGACAAAATGGCCCAGTAAGCTATCTTTAGCGCTTGGATGCAAGACAAGCATATGCCGGATGCGGAGAATATTTCTAACGGTTTATTTTTCAATAACCCATGCACCATTGAAGCATGAGAGGGCATCAATTGGTCAGCATTAGCTGTCGCACATGACAACAACTCTATGTCCTGTTCCGACAAACTTGTTTTGCCTATTAGTGAATGAATTGAATTTACTGCCAACTCTGCATTGGTATGTGTCACTTTTTGCTCCTTGCTAAGTGCATAATAGCGTGTCTTTATACCATTCTGTCTTAATACTAGATTTTTAACTCTTGAATTCTTGCCAGATATCAGACCTAGATAATCCTCCATTGAATCATTATCTACTGGGCTATTGGGGAAATAGCTGGCAGTTGCTGTAATAAATACACCTTGTCCCATTCGTTTAAACTACTTTTTAATTATATTATATAAGAACATAAACTGCTCTTCTAAATTTTGTATGTTTAGACCATTTTCTAATGCATCGTCATAGGATTCCCCCAAAAAGAGATATCTGAATTGTTTAGCTAAAAGTAAACTGTCCAGATCAGCCTTTATTTCCCCATTTTCCTGCGCCTTTTTTATTATCATTTTCCAGAAAAGGAGTTCTCTAGTCTTTATTTCATAAGCTATCTTACTGAAATCGGGATAATAACGCTCTGCTTGGGATATTAAACCCAAATAAGCACGAGTAATATTGGTTTGGGTAGAGTCCTCAAGGAATATCGATAGCTCATGTTTATTCATACTTACCTTATCGACATAAAATTTGAGGAACTGCAAAAATGGCATATATTGAGAATTTTCATTTTTATATTTAGTATCCTGCTTATGTAAGACATAAAAATCTATCACATCTATAAACATTTCTTGTTTATTAGGATAATGATAACTTAAGCAACCACGTGACACATTCACCTTTTGCTCAATCTGTTTTAAGGAAACTGTATTGTAATCATAAGTCAGAAACAGTTTAAAAGCAGCTTCCCTCAATAATGTTTTTGTTTCTGCGCCCTTCACACCTTTCATATTTACATGCTTTTTTGATTCATGCAAAATTAGTTTTTTTGGGTGACTTTCTGATGCTGATTTATACTTTATTAAATATGAATGCATTAAAGTATAACGAACATGCACATAAAAAAGAGAGAAACCACCTTTTATTGGGATATAAGATGAAAATCTATTCTTTTTTTGGCATTCGTAGTTCATATTTTGCATCATACTTTATTCTTTTTCAATATATTTGCTAAAAAATAATCCGATTAGTCGGTTTTATTTCAGCATAGGGGAAAACTCAAACGGAAAGTGGAATTTCACGAACGGGATGTACCTCTATGCTTTTTGTATTTCAAATCAGAACGGAATTATATAGCTGTCTCTTATACACATCTGACGCTGCCGACGATAAGGCTC
>ERZ1026975.1195-NODE-1195-length-12855-cov-5.985156_pt1 | contig 12855 bp, 13 predicted proteins | sample MGYA00519561_ERZ1026975 | MGnify/ENA primary metagenome ERZ1026975 (study PRJEB26926, sample SAMN06164672) | human gut metagenome | biome: ENVO:00009003; feature: ENVO:2100002; material: ENVO:00002003 | host: Homo sapiens | place: USA | collected 2012 ... | reverse complement strand
CTCGGAGATGTGTATAAGAGACAGCTATGGAATATGTAGCAATTGAGCGTGATGCTCTAAAAATGGTTTCTGATGCAATCGATAGCTTAACTGAGGCTGTTGATGCAATATTCGTTACGGAGCAATCCCGCTTAGAAGACATTTGGGTTGAGAACTCAGAACTGGCTAAATATCTTGGCCTTTCTCTGCGGACACTTCAAAGTTATAGGGAACGTGGAATAATTGGTTATTCCCTTATAGGGCGTAAAATCTACTATCGCCGTTCAGAAATCAATGAGTTTTTAAAATCGGGTCGTATATCTAAAAGAAATATTTAATGGAGCTAATAGTAAAAGATGATTGTCAGGCTACAGTGGATGCCTTGATGCTTGTTAATGCACAAATATGCAAATTAAAGGAAGTCTATAAACCGTACTTTTTGGGCGAACATTATTTGTCCGGGGAGGAAGTATGCGAAGCCCTTCATATAAGCAAGCGCTCCCTTCAGGAATATAGAGATAGTCAAATGATCCCTTATATTTCCTTGCCTGGAAAAATGCTGTATAAAGAGTCGGATATTTTAGCCTTTTTAGAAGAGAATTATGTACCGGCTATGATCGAATATAAGTCTCAGATGTAATTGTTCCATATAAAAATGGAGTAAAGTATTGACCAATACTTATGTAGTTGGTTGAATGTTATTGTACATATAACAGCTTCAATGTCTTTCCATTAATATGCCGTTCTTCATGTATATACTTTTTATACATTCGGTTTATTATTGGGCGACAATGAGGCTGTTATTTTTTTTGCGCTTTTATGTTGTCATGCGGGTAAGTTAGATGGGAGCTATTCGTTACTATCCATTTCCAAAAACTCTTCTGTTTTTGAGTATTTATATGTATCAGATGGTAAGGTGATAAAATGAGGGAAACGTTATATGGGAGAAAAAAGAACAGAAATACCACAAGATTCGAAAGATTTGGTGACCGGTATTTTTTGTTATTATAATCTCTCAATACATGCCTTACATTCTTGTATGTTTAGATAAATAAAACTAAAGGTTTAAAGAAACGGTTGTGGTGCTCATGATTTTTATATTAATTTGTGAATGCCTATTATTTGTAAAACAGAATTTGAGGAAGCAAAAATGAATATGAACCACCTTTACCGCATATTCGTATTTACGTGGTTGATTATAACAATCGGTCTTAGCGCAACACATGCTGCAAACTGCTCTCTGCCGGACAGTCTGCTGACAGACGACTATGTCTATGAATACACTTTTTCGGACTTTGACAAGGCGGAACGTATTATTCAGGAACTACGGAAGCGGAAAAGTCTGCCGGACTTCAAACTGGACGTTACGGAAGGCGACCTTTATTTCAATACGGGACACTATTACCGGGCATTGAAGCTCTACAAACGTGCGTTGGAGAATGATTCCGTGTGGCTGGATGATTATCGGCAGATGGAGCAGATACACCGCCTAATTTCCTGCTACGACTGTTTGCATAATGAAACCAAGAAAGCTCAGTACGTAGATATGCTGATGAAGAAGGCGGAGCAATGCGGCAACAAGGAAATGCAGTCCGTAGCTATGTTCAACATGGGGAAGATGCTCTATTATCAGGGAAACAAGTACAGGGGGTATGATTATATGCAGCGTGCTGTCGGTCTGATGGAACAGACGGATTATAAATACAAGTACGATAACCTGCGCTACAACTACAATACCCTGTTGACTTTCCAGGAACGGGACGGACGGAATGAGGAAGCGCTCCATACACTTGAGTCTTTACAAAAGATTGTGACCGGAGAAACCGGTAGTGAAACCCCGATGGAAGGGTTAGACGAAAAAGAAGAGAAAGCGATGTTCGCCCATTATGCGGTAGTCCTTTTCCGGCTGGGGCGCAAGCGGGAAGCGGAGGAATATTACAAGCTGTTTCTCTCCACCGGCAAGGAGTATGATCGGGACAATTATCTTATCGTACCTTATTTGTTTGACTGCCGGATGTATGACAGGGTGATAAGCATGAATTCCGCCCGTGAAAAGATACTTCAGGCACAGGGTGATACTGTGACTTACCACATGACCACCATAAAGAGGTCTCTCGGACAGGCTTATGAGGAAAAGGGCGATTACCGCACAGCCACACGCTATTTCCGTGAACTGGCTGTATTGAGCGACAGTATTAAGCACCGTGAACAGAAAAGCTCGGCACTGGAACTGGCGGCCCTCTATGAAACGCACGAGAAGGATATGATTATCCAGAAGCAGGATTCTGAGGCCCATATCCGCAATCTCTGGCTAGGACTGGCGGTAATCACAGTCGTTCTGTTGATAATCATCATATGCTTAGGTATCAGATATTACCGGAAAATATGGTTCAAGAACAATGCCTTAGTGAAGAACATCAATGAATTGTTGCATTACAAGGAAGAACTCTATCAGGCAAAAGGTCGTAATTTCGTATTGCAGGAGAAAGTTCTCATATTGAATAATAGTTTGGAATCCTTACAAGCCAGGCAAGAGGAATTCTTTCTCAATGATGCAGAAGTCAAGACAGATGAAAATACTGCGGTAGTTCCTGAAACGGTTGGGATAGGAGCAGATATATCGGAAACAAATGAAAAAGCAGAACCGGAAGCAGAATATCCGAGAACCGTAGAAGAAGAGAATACAGAACCCGAGGAATGTGGCAATGTGGAATTGGGTATGGAGGTCGGCGATGAGCGTTATGGAAAAGAACTGTATGAACAGATGGAGCATCTTATCATCAGTAGACAGCTTTACCTTGACCCTAAATTCAGTGGCGAAAAGGCAAGAAAACTTGTTGGAATTCCCCGTAACCGGTTTGTTCCCTTTATAAAAAGATATACGGGAGGCCGTTTCCTTAAATACTTGAACAAGTTCCGGTTATACCACTCTGCTCGTTTGCTGCAGGAGAATCCGGAATATAGCATAGAAACTATAGCCCGGGAAAGCGGTATTCCAGCACTCCGTTCCTTTCATCGTCTCTTCCTGGAAGAATTCGGGGTCACACCGAAGGAGTATCGTAATAGAAGTAAGTGTATTGATAGTTAAGAGTGTCACGTAAAGCGGTGCAAAATTGGCACAACAAAGTGCAAAAATGGCACAACAAGTCCCTTGAAAACCTTTGTGTTTCCGTTTTGATTTCCTAATTTTGGAATATGCAAACGATTAAAATTTGTATGTTTCAATGAAAACAAACTGCATTGACATATTTAATAATTATTGTTTGGAGATTAGAAGTAATTCCCTGATGCAGACGTTCCTGCAATAGGAAAATACCGAATAAACAAGTTCTCCGGCTTTTATTTCTTAGTGTTCAAAAACAAAGAGGATGCTAAAAAAAGTAATTGAAGTATTAAAGCTTCAACTGGAGGTAATGGATGCTAATTTTTCAAGATAGTCATCGGTGGTGTTGCCGCCGCCTTTGATACAGGTCAGAACCTCTAAAATTAAATAAAATGGAGAATAAATCTTTAGCAAAAACTCATCCGATTCAGACATACCGTTTGAATGAGAATAGTGTCGGTTATGCCGAGAAAATTGATAATTGCTGGAACTACAGCATTTATACAATGAATCACACTGTTGCCGAACTCAATGAATATACAGCAGGTTATATTCAAGGAAAACTGCAAGGTCAAGAAATGATCAAAGCCTCTCGTAACAACACATGGAAGAATCTTTATTTGTGTGATACCAGTCATACTTATCCGCGTAGCATACCCCCAGGCGAGAAAGATTTGGTTAAAACGGAGGAAGTTCTAAAGGACAACCATACCTTTATGAATGAATGGATTGTAAAAAACAAAGATAAAAAGGTTGCCGTAGGAATACTGAGGCTACACATGCGAATGCTTGGCATATATGAGGGTGCGATGGATTTTCCTGAACCGGAAATCGAAGATTTGTCAGACAGAAAGGATGCCGTTCCTTCGCTCTTGGCGAAAATGAAGAAACTTTGGGAACAACCTTTGGGCTATGGCGATGCACCTTTGTCAATTGTTGATGTCTATTTTATAAATGCTCAAATGGATGTGGCGGATATCATGGCCCAATCCCGTGAAAGCCATTATGGAGATTTCAAGTCTGACCATTGTTCTGCATTTGTCAAAAGAGTAGGGAATGATGTCTTTTGGACACATAATAGCTGGTGCGGCTATCTTAGTCAGTCTATGACTATTTCATATTGTATATATGACTATGATTGTAGAAAAGAAGAAAAAGACAGAATTGACTTTGTGACGCAGAATTGTTATTGTGCGGGTCAATTTGGAAGTAATATGGATTTTGGATTCAACAAATATGGAATCTGTTTCAATGAGACTACACATAGATATTCTGTTGGAATACCAGAGAAAAATGGTGTATGGTTATGTTGGCGCGCTGCTGCTGCTGAAATGTTTGCAAAAAGCATAGACGAATTTTATGAATATCTGACGGTAGATAATACCGGTACCTATCTTAACGGATATATGTTGATTGATGCCAACACCAATGAAACAGCTTTGATAGAAATGAGTTATCAACGTTTTGTATTGTTCCGTTCCAATGGTAAAGACTTGAAAGTAACAGATTCGACAGGCGTTCCTGTCAGCATTGGCGACTATGACCCTGAACTGATAACTCCTACATATATTTTGGGCATAAATTATCCTATTTCCAAAAAAGTAGCGGAAGATTTACAATCGACCGATAACCGTCCGATGCGTAGGGTACAATTCAAAGCGCAGATTGACACAGTGAAAGATATTCAGACTGCAAAAGACCTGATTACTTATGTGGGCAAAAATGCACAGGGTAAGGAAGAACCTCTTTCAATCTATGGACGCTGGGATTTGGGATATGGAACAACCGACTATCCTAAGACCATTCCGGATGGTGCTGTAGATGCTAAAGTCTTTTCTGCTCAAAAGGTAAAAGAACTGCTTGCTCAACTCCAGTTCAAATCTAACGGGGAAGGAGGTAAAAAATCGTTCTGGATGTTGTATGGAACAGCTAAAGTAAATGGTAAGCCGTTTATATGGTCGGAAGCACAACAAGAGTGGCAAACACTAAAAGAAGATTCGTCAATTGATTTTATTCCCAATAAATTGGAAGGAGCATGGAATGAGACAAACCTTTATATGGACTGAGAAAAGTGACACCAGTAGAAAACTTATGAAAATTATGACTTTAATCAATTCTGAAGTTTAAACCATTTTGTGGCATTGAAATAGCCTATTTTGGTAAAAGTGATAATGTTGAATATCAGTATTTTAAACCTTCATCTGATTCAATAATGTACCCGTATATGGTCAGATTATAAATCGTATAGGCAAAGGGTTGTAGGTAGCACACATGGCAGACTTTATCAGTAACTCCACGACGAAATGCTTGAACAAGAAAGTCATTTCCCTGCTGAACCTGAATGTGATGTTAACAGTGGTGTATAGCGAACATCTGTGTGACGGGCTACTATATGTGACTCTTTTTAAACAAAATAATTAATCAATTTAAAATAAAATATTATGGGAGTATTAGGAACTATCTTATCTATTGTACCAACAGTTGCCGGCATAGTCGGAAATTTATTTGGCGTAAAAACAAACGACTACATCAAATTTAAAATGTATCAGCCGTCAAATACAAACAAAGAACCAGACATCTATTTCGTGAAAACGTCAGACAACAAAATTATGCTGTACAATTCTTGTGGTTATCCGGTCCATGTTTCAATGGAGAATGCAGGTGTGGAAAGCGATGAAGGCTATATAGTGGAAGATTGTGGAGGGGGAGTAGATGTAACCGATCTCATCGCTTCTCACTCGGCGAAATATGTAAATAAATTACGCCTGAGTATTAACGTAGGCGATGGACAAACCAATGGAGCACAAGTTGTCTCTTTGACATATTCAGGAAAAATAGATCGAGACATTGAGGGTTCAGTATGTATAGGCAAATATACTAGTGTAGAAATCTTGGATGACGATTTAATGTTAATCATTCACTCTGATTGTACACTTAAGGAAATAAGTTCATTAGTCATAAAAGGAGAGGGCAGTGAACCAGAACGGTGTTACGAGAATGTCTCACCTGATGCCATTATCCCAGAATTATCTTCAAGCATTTCTATTTCCAATACTCATGATGTAAAAACTATAGCATTTCCTAAAGCAGTTTCCGGGTTCGTCCATTCCAATGTATTGGAGGTGGAAGTAAGTTTACTCTGCGAGGTAAATAAATTGGAACATAAAAGCCAAAATGCAGGAGATCGACGTTTACGTTTAGCCGATCCGGAATGGGATTTTCTGAGAACGGGATGTTGTCTGAAAGAATGTTAATATATTGTTTGATAATTTAAAAATAAGAATTATGGGATTTTTACAAGAACTCGTAGCGGCTTTACCGTCAATAGCAACCACAATTGCACCATTGTTCAATGCTAAAAAGAACGATTATTTAAAGTATTCGTTACACGACGGCCAGTCAGTTTATTTCAAGAAAGACGAAAAGGGGGAGATATGTTGCTACAATCCGTTTCATGAACCTATATCGTTGGTGTTCCCTAACAAAAACGGTGTAGGAGGCGAAAGTGTCAATATAGATAGAAGCGCACATTTTCCTGTGACGCATATGCTCACTGAACATGCTAAATCTTATGTGGATGATTTTCAGATTGAAAAAGGAGGTGTTGAGCCAAACCATAACAATGTCGGTATAAAGAATGGTTTGATGACAGCTACCATATCTGCATCCGGAAAAATACCAAACGGCAATAATACAACCAAAATTGGTACATCATTATTTGCCAAGATTGAAGATGAAGATCTTTGTATACAGGTAGTTCCTCCATACAATTTAGAGGGAATATTGGATCTTGAAATATCCGGTGACAGAAACGAGCCTTGCCGTTTGTTTAAAAATACGCAGAACGATGGTTCTACACCCACTCCTGTTATGCAAGGTAATATAGTTTCGACAGAAATGAGATTTCTGGGTGCATTAAGTACATTCAAGGATTCAAATAATATTTTTGTTTCCGTAGCTGCACGTTGTTCGTACAATTCAAACGAACTGCCTCATGATACAGTATATCATGGCGTGCTTACAACGGAAAAGGATTGGGAGTTTTTGAAAACGGGTCGTTGTTTAAACGAATGATAGGTTATGGATAAACAATTGATTATTATCACATCAGAGAATTTAGCAGAATCTTTTGTAGATTTTATCAGCCACAAAATGAAGTCAGGCTTTGATGTACCTATCATTTTTGTAGAAGCACTCAATAAGAATCCTGATAAAATCAAAGAATATATAAAAAATAAGTATGCCGAAACCAAGAAGCCGTTTTATGTTTTATTGGGAGGTGATCTTGCTCATGTTCCTGCTCTCGAAGAAATATATCGTACATCCGGTAAGCGGTATCCCGACAACAAATATGCGATAGCTGACGATAATAAAACATGGATGTGCAGTATCGGGCGATTGCCGGGAAAAGATTTTAATGAGATGAAGGGATTGTGTGATAGAATTATAAATTACGAAAATATAAAAGATTTTCAATACAAATCATCTATGTTGACAATAGCAGCAACTGATCCTAACACAGTTTTTCTTTCTGGTTTAATACCTCAATTAAAGGGTATTTCGAATATTAAGTATTTAAAAAAGGAGGATTATAAGACTGACCTTGGCAATTTTAAAAATACAATTCAGTCTAATCTTCCTAATTATAAGATTATTAATTATAATGGACATGGGGGTAGCACAAGCTGGAAGTTGAATTCTGGTCTTTCACTTCTGGGCACAGATTTACCCAGTTTCAACATAGCGCCTCATATCCTTTCTTGGGCATGCAGTACTGCAAACATATCTCTTTCCAACAACTTTGGTATAAATTTCATTCAAAAAGGAGCCATAAGTTTCTTAGGTGCCTGTGCTATGACATTGGGACCTAGTAATCGAGATATGTGTAAAGCTATATTGTGTGAGTATATAAAAGCTACTTGCCCAGATACATTGGGAGAATTATATTTTAGAGTATTGTCAAAATATGGGATCATTGGAGAAAGTATGAAATATATGTTATTAGGTGATCCAACACTAAAAATAAGATAGTTATGGAAACAAATCAAATATTTAATTTAATACCTAATGGAGAGGATTTTGTTAAAGCAAATTGTCCTGAAATCTACAGACTTCTTCAGATGAGGACCACTTTATGCACTCGTGCAGTATGTACTATGAATTTGGATAATGAAGATGAAAACGAAAATAAAAATGGTTTTAAAGACACTACTGAAATTCAAGACATCTCTTTTGATAAAGTGAATAAAACCTTGCGAGTGAAATCTGTAGCCGGATTTAGAGAAAAAAAAGGAGTAATAGCAATTGTCAGTGAAATTTTTGATAGTGTAACAGGTGAATCAATTAAAGGAGCAGCTATCACAACTAAGGATTCCTATTCTCTTTTGTGTAATATTGACGGTAAACTGAAGAATTATAGTCTGTCAAATGACTCGCGTTTCTTTGTCAGGACTGTTTTTTATTGGACTGAGACTGATGTAAATGGAGAGGTAATAATGAAGTCTCATGAAGAAAGAAAAAATAGTGGAGTCATATATAGCGGAGAAGATGAAATAGTGGAAAATATAACGGTAGAATTTCCTAATACACTTAAACCCCGTGATTATACGATTGTATTGTATAATCGCACAGCAGCATCTCATGTAGAAGACCCGGATAAAGTTTATCCTGGTATAACAGTTAAGAATAAGAAACTTCCATTTTACCTTCCTTTCATTGGTTCTGTAAAACTGGGAAAAGGTACAGTTATAGGAGTAGATAAAGAAGCTTCCATTATAAAATTGCAGCACCCGGAAAAACAGACGAGTGTGACTTTTAATAAAGACAAAGACAATAATTGGAAAGATATAAAGTGGGAATATCAGAATAGAGATACAATATTGCATTGGACGTTTCCTGAAAATTGGAAGAATGAGTTGGATCTAAAGGATTTATCTGCTCATTCTATTTTTGATTTTTATGCTTGTCTTGCATTAAAGGTTAAGGTCGGAAGTATTGAGTTGCCAATTAGTATTTATATGGGAAGTAACATTGAAGAGGATAGTACCCACTGTAAGGTAAAGAAGATATTCCTGCAGTGGGGGTGTTTAGGAAAAGATACACATATAATGATGGCAGACAGTTCCTATAAAGTTATCAGCGAGATAAAAATAGGAGACTTAGTAAATACAGGATACAGATATGCCCGTGTCACTAATATTTATACAGGAAATGAAGCCGAAATCATTAATATGGTGACTGAAAGTGGAAAACAAATATTGATGACAGACGGGCATCCAGTCATGACGGAGCGTGGTTGGGTACGTGCTGGGAATCTTCATGCTGCTGATAAAGTTATCATTGCTGAAGATCAAAGTGAAACTTTGCAAAGTTTATTTATTGCTAATTATGATGACAAGACCTATAATCTTGAGCTGGATAGTATGGACCATCAACTAATTGCTGAAGGCATTGTGGTGGGGGATTTTACGCAGCAAAACTTAATGTTAGACGGAGAGAAAGCGGATAATACCCCGATAAAAGGCCAGGAAGTACTCGCTTCTGAGTTTCAAACTTTGGTAGAGGTAATTAACCGGAATATGAATTGGAAAGAATAAAAAGAATTTTCAAAAAAGAATGTTTTACTAAAATTGAAAGGACAAAATTATGTTGAATGAAATTCAAAAACAGACTGAAAGAATTATTCAAGAACTCCAATGGAGTGATGAACAGGTGAATGTTTTTATTGAAAAGGCTAATCGTGCAATCAATAGAAACATGGAGCTTGCTGTGACAAATGATGAGTTAGATTACTCATTGGTAACACACCCTGCCACTTATTCAGGAGGGTTTATTTTATTTGGAGGATGGACTAAAATTTTTGATAAGACAATACCTTCTGGTACAAGAGGACATGAATTATACCTTGCATTTGGAGGAATAGGTGCTGGAGGTTGGAAGGGTAACTGTGATATAGAAATTAATACGGAAGGTTCATTTATCCACAATGGTCAAAGCTATGCAATTCCGATTAACCATTATGGGAATGATGATTGGGACGGTTACAATACAGGTTTCCAATGGTTCCATGACAAGGTTAAATCATTCATGTTTATGTATCTTCCTGCTTTTTGTCAGCCTATACCTATATTTGTATACTTTGATAGCAAGAGCCATCAGATAGGTATATCGGTTCCTAATTGTAGCTTGTCCTGTGGTATAGGAGGTGGCTCTGTCAAAGTTAAATCATAAAGAATTTATTTCCAGATTAAGTCAAGGGATGCGATAATATCCGATAAAGGAGATTAGCATCCCTTTTTTCGGAGAGTTTAAAAATAGAAAGGGGGCGGATAGTCATTCGTCCTGAAATTCATTGGGTATAGCCCAGATTTTATTCATCCTTAAAAATTATACTTATGAATGATGTATCAAATGAGATTCTTAAGCTTGTTGTCTGAAATCTCACAAGATGTGGTAACGAATATATCCAAATTATTTTTTATCCCATTTGTCAATGAAATCCCCGTCTTCTTTTGCTGCGATATGGGGATTGAATGCCAACTCATTAAAAGTCTTTGTCTTATCCATATTTATTTTTTTTCGCCAAAATCTGCAGGTGTTTCGCCCCATTTACGATTGTCCCAATGGAGTACTTCGATTCCGCCAATACGAGTAGACATCGCTCGAAGGAATACTTCCGCTTTGTGAAGAGCAGGGCATAGGCGAGAAGAAGCTGTAGATTTGTTTTTATACCACGTTATTGCGGTGAGGCTATCTGAATAAATGACCGGCGGTGTGAAGTTGTTTTCGAGTATATACCGGACAGCAGCAATGATCCCTAAGAATTCACCGCAATTTACCGTTTGGTTTCCGATTGCTTCTGAAAAGAGCTCCTTCCCAGAGGCGAGATCGACAGCCCTAAAGCGTGTCATTTTCTCCTTCGTGGAATGAGCTCCATCAGTAGCTATACCCTCTAACGGACGATTCATTGTAACTCAACTATCGGTTTTCCGGTATAAATAAAACCATCCGCTTCCATACGACGAACCAATGCCTTAGCCTGTTTCAGATAATCCTGGATAACTCCTTCCTTATTTTTAAGGTCCTTTCGTTCACGCAGGATTGAAAGAACCCCTTCACATGTTCGGCTTTGGGTACTTTTCCCGTCTTTCGGGTCAAAATAGAAGGTTTTGTACCCATTCTCAAAAGTAACCGTTACTTGGTAAATTGATTTAGGGACAATGATTGTTTCTACCTGTACCTCATAAAGCACGGGGGTTGCCGAAACCACAACATAGCCGTTAGCCTTATGCATCGGTTTTAACTCAACTTCATAGGGGACATCGGGCTCAATCCGGTCTTTCAAGTGTTCTGAAAGCACGCAAATCTGTTTTCCAAATCTTGAATCCTCTCGGACTCCAATCAACTTATGATTTTTCGGATGCCGGGAAACGAAACCAATCAGTTCTCCCGTGCGTTCCGATTTCGCAAACTTTAGTTGCGACGTTTCTGATGCCATAAATTAGTACTTCATCTTCAATCTATTTCGAATCAATTTACAATCTAATTTAACCGTTCAATATTTGCTATACTACGGCAAATTTAAGTGAATTGTTTGGCACTTCCAAATATTTATTGTCTAATTTTCAGATACTTATATGCGTTATATACAGCGGGTATTATATATTTACCGGAGTCTGTCTTTTTCTAAAAAATGGCTAAAACGTTCGTCAGTATGAGAGTATTCGTGTAGGTTGCTGGCTTTCCAATACCTGTATATTTTTTCACCGGCAGGTATACGGAAATTAATGTCATTGGCATTGATGTATTGGATGCCCTGTTGAGTGCCGAAGTCCATCCAGGTGGCACATCCGGGCATATCAGGATTAGGTTGGACATATAGTTCCATTTTTTCTACTCCATCCACAAATATGTCGTGGATAGTGATATCTTTGTCCACGTTATATTTGAGGGCAAAGAGTGCGAAATCGCAAATATCGGCATCCATAAGGCTACCGCCCCAATGAAGAGGAGCATCGTGCTGGAGACGTTCAAAGGCATTCAGAATCGTTTTTCGAGACCGGATTTCTTCAAGTCGTTCTTCGGTAACAGCATTAGTGGTAGCGTAAACTACTCTAAAGCCGTTTTTTGTGCTATCAACGACATGCAGGTGAGTGACGATCTCCCTGGATTTGTTGATGGAATTATCCATTGGGTCAATGTCATTCCCGACACATCCTTTTATCAATCCGATAATTATTATTAGACCGATAATGATTGTAGCAGGGCCAATGATAATTGTCATAAATGCAAAATCATCGGCTTTTCTCCAAAATTTGCTCATAGGCTTTTTAAAATGTACTGGCCGGATGGCCCTCTGACTTCGGAAAGACAGACTGAATAGTTGGCATCGACCAGTTGGTTCATATATTCTTCTATTTTTCTTTCTGGAAAACGGATAGAAGGAATTTTTTCAGAGACGGTAAATATCTTCAAGTTGCATATTTTAGCAAAGGTATTTGCATCTGAATAATAGGCTTCGTAGTGATCTCCAATATGAAAAAGAATAATGGTTAATATTCCATGTTTTTTCTTTTCATTGTTATAAGCCTGATTGATTCTTTCCTCTATTTTCATGTCCTGAAATATATGATATTATTAAAAATGAACCAAATAGTTTTTTTGTTGTAATTGACTATACTTTGGGAGTTTACCCAAAAATAGCAATACAGACAATAATTTGTCGGCAAATATACAATAATATCAGTATCTGTCTCTTATACACATCTCCGAGC
>ERZ1026975.1190-NODE-1190-length-12882-cov-4.065799_pt1 | contig 12882 bp, 8 predicted proteins | sample MGYA00519561_ERZ1026975 | MGnify/ENA primary metagenome ERZ1026975 (study PRJEB26926, sample SAMN06164672) | human gut metagenome | biome: ENVO:00009003; feature: ENVO:2100002; material: ENVO:00002003 | host: Homo sapiens | place: USA | collected 2012 ... | reverse complement strand
TTCCTTCGTCTTCTCGGCGTCGTTCTGGTTAGCGATCCAAGCGGCGGCTATTTCCTTGGCCTCAGCCGGAGCATGCTCGCCCACGGTGATCTGTTGCAACAAGCCTTCCAAACGTTTACGCATCTTCTCGTTCGCCAATTCCATACCCAAGCCGAACTCGCAGAAGTCCTCGAACAAAGAGTTTGCCCAAGCAGGACCTTGACCCTTCTCGTTCGTTGTATAAGGAGTGGAAGGAACAGAACCGGAGTAGATAGAAGAACATCCGGTAGCGTTAGCCACCATCTCGCGGTCGCCGAACAACTGGGTGATCAACTTCACGTACGGAGTCTCGCCACAACCGGAGCAAGCGCCTGAGAATTCAAACAACGGAGTAGCGAACTGTGAGTTCTTCACGTTAGACTTCACGTCTACCAAGTTTTGCTTAGAAGAAACGTTAGCTACGCAGTAGTTCCAGTTATCGGCCTCAGCCAACTGGCCTTCCAGCGGAACCATAGACAATGCCTTGTTGCCCTTGAATCCCGGACAGATATCGGCGCAGTTACCGCAACCCAGACAGTCGAGAACGTCTACCTGCATACGGAACTTCATACCTTTCATAGCGGCCGGAGCCTTCACGTCCAACATAGCGAAGCTGGCGCCCTTCTGCTCCTCATCGTTCAATACGAACGGACGGATAGAAGCGTGAGGACAAACGTAAGCGCATTGGTTACACTGGATACAGTTCGCCTCATTCCAAACCGGAACGAAAGCGGCCACGCCACGTTTCTCGTATTTAGCGGTTCCTTGCGCCCAAGTACCATCCTCGATGCCCTTGAATGCGGAAACCTTCAATAAGTCGCCATCCTGAGCGTTGATCGGACGAACTACCTCGTTGATGAAAGCGGGATCGTTGTTTACGACAGCCTCATCATCCGGAAGGTTAGCCCAAGCGGGATCAACCGTCAATTGGTTGTACTCGCCACCACGGTCTACAGCCGCGTAGTTCTTGTTAACCACGTCCTCGCCCTTCTTACCGTAAGACTTAACGATGAATTTCTTCATCTGCTCGATAGCCAAGTCTACAGGGATAACACCCGTGATACGGAAGAAAGCGGACTGGAGGATCGTATTGGTACGGTTACCTAAACCGATCTCCAAGGCGATCTGTGTAGCGTTGATATAATATACAGTGATATTCTTCTGAGCGAAGTAACGTTTTACCTTATTAGGCAAGTGCTTAGCCAACTCCTCAGCGCCCCAAACGGTATTCAACAAGAAGGTACCGTTCTCACGCAAACCACGAGTCACGTCGTACATGCGCAAATAAGCCTGAACGTGGCAAGCCACGAAGTTCGGGGTATTCACCAAATAAGTAGAACGGATCGGATGATCACCGAAACGTAAGTGAGAACAAGTGAAACCGCCGGATTTCTTAGAGTCGTAAGAGAAATAAGCCTGACAGTATTTATCCGTGTTATCACCGATAATCTTCACCGAGTTCTTGTTAGCGCCTACCGTACCGTCGGCACCCAAACCGTAGAACTTAGCCTCGAACATACCCTCACCGCCCAAGGCGATCTCTTCCTTCTGAGGCAGAGAAGTGAAAGTAACGTCATCCACGATACCGATCGTGAACTGGTTCTTCGGCATCGGCAACGCCAAGTTCTCGAATACGGACAGGATCTGAGCCGGAGTCGTATCCTTAGAACCCAGACCATAACGGCCACCTACGATAACCGGAGCATCCTCCTGACCATAGAAGCAGTCTTTTACGTCCAGATACAACGGCTCACCGTTAGCACCCGGCTCTTTCGTGCGATCCAATACGGCGATACGCTTAGCGGTCTTAGGCACGGCAGCCAAGAAATGCTTAGCGGAGAACGGACGATACAAGTGAACGGATACCAAACCTACCTTCTCGCCCTTAGCGATCAAGTGATCGATAGCCTCACGAGCGGCCTCCGTAACAGAACCCATGGCGATGATCACACGCTCAGCGTCCTCAGCTCCGTAATAATCGAACAAACCGTATTTACGGCCTGTGATCTTGGATACCTCGTTCATATATTCTTCTACGATAGCGGGAACTGCCTCGTAGTACGTGTTGGAAGATTCTCTGTGTTGGAAGAAATGATCCGGGTTCTCGGCCATACCGCGAGCGACCGGTCTCTCCGGGTTCAAGGCACGGGCACGGAACTCAGCCAAGGCCTTCTGGTCGATAAGCGGAGCCAAGTCCTCATTCTCCAAAGCCTCGATCTTCTGGATCTCGTGAGAGGTACGGAAACCGTCGAAGAAGTTCACGAACGGCACACGAGACTTGATCGTAGCCAAGTGAGCTACACCGGCCAAGTCCATAACCTCCTGTACGGAACCCTCGGCCAACATGGCGAAACCTGTCTGACGAGCAGACATCACGTCTTGATGGTCACCGAAGATACACAACGCATGAGAAGCCAATGTACGAGCGGATACGTGGAAAACGCAAGGAAGCAATTCACCGGCGATCTTGTACATATTAGGGATCATAAGCAACAAACCTTGAGAAGCAGTGTAGGTTGTTGTCAAGGCACCAGCTTGCAATGAACCGTGAACAGCACCTGCGGCACCACCCTCTGATTGCATTTCCTGTACCATTACAGTCTCGCCGAAAATATTCTTACGTCCGGCTGCAGCCCATTCATCTACATATTCAGCCATTGTAGACGACGGAGTGATGGGGTAAATCGCGGCTACCTCGCTGAACATATACGAGATATGAGCAGCGGCCTGATTACCATCACAGGTTAAAAATTTCTTCTGTTTTGTCATAGACCTATAAAACTATTAGTATTAAAAAAGATTCTTACTTAATATAGAAAACCGAACAACCAAAGCGGGATCATGTTCCCCTCCCCGATCTCGGTCTTATCGACAGCATAGTACATATCCGGATTGTTCTTCACTTTCATGTTTTCCTCGATCCGGAAATTATACATCGTATTCACCAGAAAGTGGGCGTTCTTGATTCCTTCATTCAGCTTATTGTCTTTCAATAGTTGGTTATAAAAGAACGACTCACGCACCGCCCCGGCATTTACCTCCATCGGACGGATGGGGTACATCAGGTTCGAGTTATACATATATACCTTGGAGGGTTTCTTCGGAAAGGATTCGCCCACCGGATACAGCATATTCATCAAACGGGCATCTGTCAAATACTTGATATAGTTCATCACGGTGGCCCGGGATGTCTCGATATCCTTGCTCAACTGACTCACGTTTGGGGTACAAGGAGCGCTCGTAGCCAATAAGTAGAGTAGTTTGCGTAGCTTTGGCAGGTAGCTTTGTTCGATTTGTTTTATGTATAACACGTCCACCTCTAGCATCATGTTCATGGTCTTCAGCAGGTTCTCGGAGAAGTTGCGCTTTTCCAAGAAGAACGGATAAAAACCATGATGTAGATAATCTTGGAAATAAGCCATCGGCCTTACGACCGAGCAAATACGTTTGGCGATTTCCTGATGATTCTCTAATACCTCATCGAACGTGTACGCAGGAAACTGGTTCCCCGACATCAAGTTCAAGAACTCACGGAACGAGAACCCCCTAAGGTTATACGATACCACCTTGCCGGACAGGTCCGGATTCTCCTCTTTCAGACGCATTACCGACGAACCGGAGAAAACGATCTTCAAGTCCTCGAAATTATCATAGCAATACCGCAACTCTCTCGACCAGTTGGAATACTTAAACACTTGGTCTATCAACAACACCTTTCCGCCTTTAGCCCGAAACTCGGCGGCGAAATCAACGAGTGTGCGTTCCGTAAAATAGAAATGATTTAAATTAATGTATAAGCATTCCTTATTATCGGCACCAAAATATTCACGGGCATAGTCTAACAAGAAAGTGGTCTTTCCGACTCCTCGCGAACCTTTAATACCGATCAACCGATCCTCCCAATTGATCTCATCCATCAATCCCCTTCGTACCGGAGAATACAGATGCTCTACCAGATATTTATGTGTTTTAAAGAATGCTTCCACCTACATAATTGGTAATTGAAAATTTGGAATTACCGATGCAAAGATAAACATCTTTTCTCATTTGCAATGCGGAGATTGCAATTTTATTGCAAAAAGTAAAGTTCAAACTAACAATTGCCTATCAACGTATTCTGTCTCGTAAAGACGGAGCGCACTCCAGTCCTTACGAAACAAAAGATATTATTCAATGATCGAGATCCATCCGTAAGTATCCGGCTCGTCGCCATACTGGATGGCACGTAGCTTATGATATAGTTTCTCGCAAACAGGACCCGGTTTGCCATCTTTGGCGATAACAAAAGATTTGTTCTCGTCCAAATCGTCGATTTGCGAGATCGGGGCGATAACCGCGGCGGTACCACACTCGGCAGCCTCGTCGAATGTAGCGATCTCCTCGAAAGGAACCGGACGACGCTCTACCGTCAAGCCCATATCCTCGGCCAATTGCTGCAAGCTCTTGTTCGTGATCGAAGGCAAGATCGAGTGGGATTGCGGAGTGATATAGCTATTGCCACGGATTCCGAAGAAGTTAGCCGGACCGCACTCATCCAGATATTTCTTCTCTTTCGGATCCAGATACAATACGGCGGCGTATCCCTTGGAATGAGCGATCTCGCCGGCTACCAAGCTAGCGGCATAATTACCACCGACCTTGATCGTACCTGTCCCGTTAGGAGCCGCACGGTCGTACTCACGAAGTACGCATACCTTCGAGGGCTGGAATCCACCCTTGAAATACGGACCTACCGGAGTGACAAATATCATAAACATATATTCGGGAGCCGGCTTCACACCCACCTGAGCGCCCAAGCCGATCATCAGCGGACGAATATATAAAGCGGCACCGCTCTCATAAGGAGGAACGAAACGCTCGTTCAATTTCACGACCTTACGTACAGCTTCCTCGAACATCTCTACAGGCAACTCAGCCATCTTGATACCCCGGCTGGAAGATTGCATACGTTTAGCGTTCTCATCCATACGGAATACACGGATCTTACCGTCTTTCCCGCGGAAGGCCTTCAAGCCCTCGAAAGACTCTTGTCCGTAATGCAAGCAAGTAGCGGCCATGTGAATATTGATAATCTCGGATGAAGAAACTTCCAACTCACCCCATTTGCCGTCACGATAGTAGCATCTTACATTGTAGTCTGTCTTGATATAACCAAATCCCAGCTCAGACCAATTTAAATTTTCCATATCTATACAATTTGCTGTAATTAGTTTAAAATTAACAAATTACACTGTTAATAATATCGCTCAAAAGCAAAAACGCCCATAGCCGTCGCTATGGGAGATTTTGTGTACCGCAAATATACGCTAATTTATATATAGTTCGGCCTATAAACTAAAAAAAGCAAGCGGAAGGCTACATTTCGGCCTATAACGAATTATACCAATCTATCACTTGGTCGAACTCATTCTCCAACTCTTGCGCTGGGAAATCAAGGGCGACCGGATAGATCAAACACATCCATAAGGAAGGCGAATCGGACAACTTACGGTAAAAAGAAACCGGTAAATCCGGTAAAGTCTCCGTCGGATCGGTCATCAAGACCTCAAATATCAGTTGATAGGGATGCGAGTAAATCACCCGGTAACGGTGATGGTATTCCGGACCAGTCAAGAATGAGTATCTTGGAATGGGGCGTATATCTTGCTTTCTATCCTCCGGTTCCGTTGTTTCCGGATCGATCTCATCTTCTTCCAATAAATATTCTACTTGGCTATCCTCTGCTCCCGGGAATTCTAAGTCTGGAGTCTCTTCCATGGCCTCGATCTCCCCAAAATCCGGAAGTTCCGAGAAATGTATTCGTTGAAGCCCTGTATCCTCCTCGGAAAAACAGATAATCTCCGGGCTGAAATTCCGGTTCTGCCGAGACCACACCTCATAATCCCCGATAAAATACACCCGCTTCTTCGCCCGGGTAACCGCCACGTTCAGGATATTGCTATTTACCCAACCTATCGCACCAGTTGAAGAAGGTTGGCATCCCAACAGGAAGATAACCTCCTCGGCTTCTTTTCCTTGGAATTTATGGACCGTTCCGCAGTTGGCAGTCTCCCACCCCTTAAATTTACCTTTAAGCCCACTATACTCCTCCGTATTCAAGACGGCTTTAACCGCAGCCTTAATGCCTTTCACAACCGTGGTGAAGGGGGAGATCACATATAATTTCCGGGTATCCTCTTTCTCCCGGTGTTTTCCCATCCACGCCAATATCAAGCGCAAGCATACCTCGCCTTGCTCCGCCACGTAATGATCATTATTCCCTTTAGCGCTAGTACCTTTCTTACCGGGCACATCGATCCATAAGGAATGATCTAGCAACAATTGACTTTTCTCCTCGTCTTTCACCGCATCTTTCATTCCCAGAATCATCGTATCGTCGTACGACACCCGGTTGGAGATGCTAAACATAGGATTGATACAACGACGGTGCACGACCAACGGACAGCCTACCCACGTCTCTCCAATCCAAGACCCATAACGGTTTATCAAATCGGCGAAACCTTGCACGGAATGGGATTTCGAGAGGTAAGAAGACAAGGATACGATACCACATTTCTTTTGATAGAGAGTCATCAACGTCTCATCGGTGGTGACTACCGGTTCCACTTGTTTCGGGTCTCCCACGATGATCGCTTTCTTTGCCCGCCACAAAGCGCCTACCGCACATTGGGGAGCGGCTTGCCCGGCCTCGTCCACGATCAACAATCCCAATTGCTCCCTACCCATGTACTCCAGCATCTTCTGTACGGAAGCGAATGTGGTAGATACCACAGGCACCAAGAAAAACAAGCTATTCAACACATGTGAGAATATCAATTCTTTCTCCTCCGGCATATATTTATTATCCCAAAAGGCCAACAGCGAATAAAGGTTGCAACGCCATTTGTAGGAATTGATCACAAAAGAGCCATGCAGGACCAAAGCTTGATAAAATAGATCTTCCCTTGCTTTGTCGAATTCAGCGTTCTTCAAAGGATTCGAGGACTGCATCTTCTCGTCCGCCATCCTAAATACCTCTTCGTTACAAGAGACCGACCGCCGCAATCGCTCCACTATTCGATATTGCTTCAAGAACTCTTGTTGAGCGATATCGAAAGAAGGGAAACGGTTCTTAAACTCCCGCATAGCCTTCTCATTGTCTCTTTTAGGACTCATCTTGGAAACAAACGGCCTTAATACCATTTCGCTGAAAGAACGGATATTATCCCCTTTTCCTAAACGGGCGGATATCAATCCCCAGGCCTGTTTCGTATGTTTTCCCGGATCGGTATTTCCATTGAGCATATTGGAAGCCAAATCTCCGAAAAATAAATCTTTACCCTCACTAAAGACTAGAGAGTGCCCGGCTTTTGACATGGCTTCAGCGGTAGGTAGTTTACTCGTCTCGGGTAACTCGAAGGTGATATTCTCTACAGCCGTATTATTACAGGATGTCACAAGAATTCCATAATCGGCCAATCCCCGTCCCGTCTGCAAACCAAATGTCTTCTGACTTTTACCTGCCTCCAAAGACTTCACTAAAAGCGGAGTCTCTGTAAAGGCATCATCCGGCTGATTCAAATCCGCTAATAACCGGGCACGCCGTACCACGTACTCGGCGATAATATCTTTCAGCAATGTTGTCTTACCCGTTCCCGGAGGGCCATTCACGGAGAAAATGCCACAGCCTCCCGCATTTTCTTCGGCCAACGCTATATTAATAGCCATCTGTTGCATCAACGCCGGGCTGAACTCAGAAGGCCAACGGCCCAGCGGATATCTTTCCGGACCTAACCATTTCCTATAATTCTCTATTGAGCATATACTTTGACGGTTCCCTCCACTCATCAAAGGAGCATTTATATAGTTCACCAGTAAACGATTGGGCCTTTTATCCAGCAGACTTTTACGAACCCTGCTTAAATCTTTCGCATAGAAGCTTATGCTTAAGTCCGTATCATCCGATTTTAGCGCACGGGCACAAACCCGCTCCAAATCATTCCTTCTAAATCCATCATTTACGGTAAATAGACTCCGGATCCGCAGTCGATCTAGCAACTCTACCGTCTTCTGCCGCAAAAGAGAGAAGAACTCTATCCCTTCCTCATCCTCAATTGTCATAAAGAAGTCGTTTCCATCCTCCAGTAGTTCCTCCAACCACTCCTCATCAACCTCCCGGTCATGAATTAAGCAGCTGATCGCCCAGATATAAGGCGAAAGTTGGAACGAGCCTTCTATGTACTCTCCGGACGGGGATAAATCAATCGTATAGAGCACGCTTACAGATTTATTCTTCTCCAACAGCTTACGAAAACGCTCATTATCCTTATCCGCCGGAATCAAACGATATAGCTCGGACAAAAGATCATATTTAGGAACACCTCCCACATACAGACGGAAGCTATCCGCATCCCTGTATGGAGCATATATGAAATACTTCAACTCATCCTCCGATCTCACATATCTTACCCGTACCTCATCCTCCGGTAAACCAGATTTAGAAGCCTGAGGGAATGACAGCTCTTGAAAATATTCCAACACTTCCCAGTAAGCCAGAATACTAGTTGTTGTATCATGGGTACGATTCGAGACAAAGCCCAATAGCGTTTTTAAGTAAGTTAAGTCCATGCTTTAAAAAACCTTAGTTTACACGAAAGCGCTCAGTTAGCCGCTTTGTTAGATTAATGATCGTAAATGTAAGCTATTTCGAAGTATATTTGCTACATTCGCGTCAAAAATAATTAAAATATGAAAGTCATTGATCTGATAAGGAATAGTAAGAGTACCGCTTTTTCTTTCGAGATATTACCGCCGCTGAAAGGTAACAGTATCCAGAAGGTATATAATGTGATTGACAAGTTGAAGGAATTCGACCCTAAATACATAAATATCACCTCCCATCATAGCGAGTTCGTCTATAAAACCTTACCAGACGGAAGTTTCCAGAAAGTAAACATCCGTAAACGTCCGGGCTCCGTAGCGATCGCTTCGGCTATCCAGAATAAATACGGTATTCCTGCCGTACCCCATATTATATGTAAAGGCTTTACGAAAGACGAGACGGAATACGCTTTGATCGATTTGAACTTCCTTGGCGTAAACAACCTCTTAATATTAAGGGGAGATATAAAGACCTTAGAGGCCTCCCAGCAAAAACCGGAGTTATATCACGACCACGCAACTGATTTACAACAGCAGGTAAATCATTTCAACGAAGGTATTGCGTTAGACGGTTCCAAGATAGACGGTATAGAGACTCCCTTCTCGTACGGCATGGCTTGCTATCCGGAGAAACACGAGGAAGCACCCAATATGGAATCCGATATCTATTACTTAAAGGAGAAAGTAAAAAATGGCGCTGAATATCTGGTAACCCAGATGTTTTTCGATAATGACAAGTACTATGCGTTCGTGGATCGTTGCCGTGCGGAAGGTATCACGGTTCCCATCATCCCCGGTATCAAACCGATCGTTTTCAAGAACCAATTAACGGTTCTTCCGAAGATATTCCGTGCGGATATCCCAGAGCCTTTCGCGACAGAATTACGTAAATGTAAAGATGATGCGGAAGCGAAAGAGGTGGGTGTGGAATGGTGTATACAGCAGTGCAAGGATCTGATCGCTCATGGCGTACCGAGCTTACATTTCTACACAATGATGGCCTCGGATAGCGTTTACAAAATAGCAAAAGAAATTTATTGAGATACAATAGGGGTTTTTCCACGCTGAGTTGTCTAATAGAAGTACACGATTGAACAATCATGTACTAAGTATGGTTATTTTTAAAATTCTAAGGTAATGAAATACATATTCTTTATTGGACTTGACTTGTTATTGTATCCGTTTTTAGTTTTACTCTATATATGTCAATTGATATTTACAAAACCCCGCACCTTTTGATATCTGAATACTTTTCCGTAACTTCGTTCCTTATTCTATAGAAAAGGAAATATCTCATGTATTTTAAAGATATCATCGGGCAAGAGGAAGTAAAGGAACGGTTGAGGCAATCGACTCGGACAGGGATCGTACCCCATGCGCAGTTATTCACGGAGCAAGGGGGGGCCGGGGCGTTTCCGCTGGCTTTGGCTTACGCCCGTTATCTGAATTGTACGAACCGGACGGAGACGGACGCTTGCGGACGTTGCCCGTCATGCCTTAAATATGACGAATTGGCACATCCCGATTTGCATTTCGTATTCCCGATCGTAGCCAAGAAAGAGAAAAAGAAAGAGGTCTGCGATGATTATCTCAGTGAATGGCGTGGGTTCCTCAAAGAACATCCCTATTTCAATATGGATGAATGGCTGGATTATATCGAGGCCGGAAACTCACAAGCGATCATCTATTCCAAGGAAAGCGATGAGATTATCCATAAACTGAGCCTAAAGATTTATGAGGCGGAATATCGTATCCTGATGGTTTGGTTGCCGGAGAAACTACATCCTACTTGCGCCAACAAGCTTTTGAAAATCATAGAGGAGCCTCCTATGAAAACGGTTATCCTTATGGTATCCGAGACACCGGACCTTATCCTCGGGACCATCCAATCCCGTGCGCAACGCATCCACATCCGTCCCATTGAGACCGATGCGATCATGAATGCCATGGTATCCCGTTTCGGGCTTTCGCCCGACGACGCTAAACACGTCGCTCACCTCTCCTCCGGAAGTTTTATCAAGGCGATGGAGGCGATTAGCTTGGGCGAGGAAAATAAATTCTTTCTGGAGCAATTCAAGGCCATGATGCGAAACTCATGGGCACGAAACGTAAAAGGCATGAAAGCGATGGCGGACGTCATGGCAGGGATCGGACGGGAACGACAAAAAAACTTCCTCTCCTATTGTCAGCATTTGATCCGGGAGAACTTCATGTACCGGTTCCAATCGCCGGAACTTAATTATATGAATCTGGACGAGGCTAGCTTCTCCGTTAAGTTCTCCCCTTTCGTCAACGAGCGAAACGTGATCGATTTGATGGAAGAATTGGCGAAAGCGGAACGCCATATCACACAGAACGTGAATGCCAAGATGGTCTTTTTTGATTTATCCTTACGAATTACCGTACTAATCAAAAGATAAGTCTTCAGATTTTCTTGTTACGCCAATTTCCTTTCCATAGATAGAAGAAAGAAGAAAGGATCATGATATTATATACATACTCCGTAGTCCAGCAAACCGCCACGTCCGCACGCAACCATACGGCGACATACAATATATATAATACGTACACGAATATGCTAGCCATATCGATTTCCAGCGCACGGCGGGTATTGCCTGTCCCCGATACGCTAAAGAAATAAATAAAACCGGGAACGGCGAAAAGATAAGAGGACAGCATCACCCACAGCGAGGGGATCGAGCTAGCGATCAGATCCGGGTTATCCGTATAAATACGCAATACGGTAGACGGGAACATAGCGATCAAGATACCGATCGGTAGCACGAACGCATAGCATAGCCCGATCATCCTCCGGCAAAGCGGAAGCACCCGGTCCGACTCCCCGGCGCCGATCAAGTTACTTACCAGCGAGCTGTTCGTGGAGGCGAAAGCATTCACGAACATAAACAGGAACGAGGAGATGCTACGTACCACATTCGTAATCGCCAACGGCCGCTCGCCCAGATGCTCCATAGCGATGAAGAAGATAAACCATCCCCCAAAAGCGATCCCATGCTGGATCATCACCCAGATAGAGACACTCAGTATTTGTCCCAGCATCCTAAAATCCACTCTCGTAAAACGGAACAGACCATATTTTTTATAATCTATCTTCTTCCAAGTATAAATCACGAAGAACAATACGGAAACAGCTTCCGAGATCGAGGAAGCGATAGCGGCACCCGCTATCCCCAAAGCGGGGAACCCGAACTTACCGAATATCAAGATATAGTTCAAGACCACGTTGGTAAGCACCATCACCACCGAATTGGCCGTCAAGATCTTCGTATTCGTCGTACTCACGTAAAACGCACGGAACATCACCGCTATAAAAGAGAAGAAGAACCCGTACACACGCCAGTGAATATAACTCTCGGCTGCATCGTAAATATGAGGAGACGAAATGATATTTTTAAGGATATGAGGTGAGAATACGATGGAGAGCGTAAATAAGACCACAGCAATTACAAGCAGGAAATATACACCCTGATAGAAAATCGGGCCGATTTCCTTGTAGTTTCCTTCTCCGTTACGGCGGGCAATTAATATTTGCGCACCGATGCTGAAACCGAATGCCATCATAAAGATAGCCAGGTAATAGATTCCGGCAATGGCAGATGCACCCAATTCAATCTCTCCGACACGTCCTAAAAAAGCTGTGTCCGTCATTCCTATCATCTGCTCCATGATAAGGCTGATGAGGATAGGGTAGGAGATAATCCATATTTCCTTATAAGTATATTTAGTTTTCATCTCTTTGTTTGTTTATAGTCGTTTCATCGCTCGGTGTACTTCCCCGTGTGTGAAACATAAGCACAAAGCCGGACAAATACCTTTTTGGATTTGCCCGGCTTTTTACATCATACAGAGTTTATTTTTATTATTTTTTCTGTTGCTGTCTTGTTTTTGCCATTTGTTCCTGTTGCTTTTGCATAGCTTCCAGGCGAGCGGCAAAACCGGTCTTTTTCATTTGTTTCGGGTCTTTTTTCTTTGCTTCAAGGATAGCCAGCAATTTGTCTTCATCCGTTGTTTTGCGTAATACGATCATTGTACCCACACTAATCAATGTTGAAATGAAATAGTAATAGTTCAATCCCGAAGGATAGTCATTCAATACGAAAAGGAACATTATCGGCATCAGATACATCATCCATTTCATTGCTGCCATCTGAGGCTGTGCACCAGCTGTCTCTTATACACATCTGACGCTGCCGACGATAAGGC
>ERZ1026975.1173-NODE-1173-length-13050-cov-5.828242_pt1 | contig 13050 bp, 21 predicted proteins | sample MGYA00519561_ERZ1026975 | MGnify/ENA primary metagenome ERZ1026975 (study PRJEB26926, sample SAMN06164672) | human gut metagenome | biome: ENVO:00009003; feature: ENVO:2100002; material: ENVO:00002003 | host: Homo sapiens | place: USA | collected 2012 ... | reverse complement strand
TTCATATTTTGTGAATTCTTTCTTAGTAGAGAAGACAATTTTGGTATGGCTCTCGTGATGAAAACTGGCTTTCATACCAAAAGCTTCGGAGTCACAACTGACCGAGCAGAGATTCCAGACGGACAGCGGGACATCACATGTTATGACAGTATTGTTCTCAGAGATTTTAGGATTCTTATCTTTTAAAGCAGCTCCGTTACAGATGCCCCTTAAAATTACACCTCGTTGATGGGTAGTGAGTTCTTTATCCATAAGCTAAACTGTCTTTATGCAACGGACGTAGTATTGCAAATCATCAAACATATTGTCATTAATATATGCTGCAAATTCGTCCGGTGTATATCTGCTTACATTATACTCCTCGTGTTCCTGAAGCTCCCATGCCTTAAGAATTTCTTCATCTGAAGCATCGCGTTCCATATGCTCGAAGTGCCAGACAAAGACGTATAATTGTGGTTCGTCCTTTTCTGTTATGCCGGAACAATCCAAATACCGTTTCCACACAGTTTCAAGCCAGTCGATATTGATCTCGGAAAGCAAAAACTCTTCTTCCTCATTCTGCCCGGTGCGTGGGTTGAATACAATACAACTTTTATTTTTCGGGATAATCTGAAGTAGTTTATATCTATTATATACCGGAGATACGTCTCTCGCTTCTTCTTCCACAAATACCAGATGTGGCAAAACACCTTCCGGCATTTCCTTTATATTGCACAGAGCATCAATCAGCTCATTTTGCACCGCTTTTACTTTATCAGATAGTTTCATGTTTTGTTATTATGATTTAATTAGATCGGAGTTATTATTGGTTGGCATACATTCCTCACGTTGATTCTCCGGTAAGAGGGAACGTATCAAATCATCAGTTATATGTTCCGTCACCTCACACAGCTTGTTCATGAGCCGTTTGTTGCATGGATATTCGCTGAACTGGTGATGCGATCCTGAGCCGTAACTATGCCAACACGGGTCTTCTTTTTTCTTGGTCCAGATAGATACCAAAATCTGGGGGATTACATTTCCGGTATAACGAGGTACGTATACTCCGTACATATTTTTCTCACGGGACACATCATCAACCCAGTAAAGACTAACCTCTACAATTTTTTCGTCTTCCCTGACTGTAATCATTTTTACGAGAGATTTTTCGCCTCTCTCTTGAAATCTACGGATATTGAAATAAAATCCGTTTTTGCATTTTGAGTTAATCGCCTCTACTGCTTTTTTTGTTATTGTTGCCATATTGATTTTGTTATTGAATTATAATTTTATTTCTTTTCACTGAAGCGTATCTTTGACTTCAAGCGAGAAGAGTCTGCTTTATTGCAATTGACAAATCATTGAAGCTAATCATGGATCGGATTTCTTCATATTGAATGCCGAGGAAATCTACGAAAACAGAACATTGAGCATCTATCCTTTGCTCAATGGCATCTTTCGAAGCGAGGTCCGTTGTCTCGTTATAACTTCTTAGAAGACTTTCAATGGGTTCGTCACAATTTCCGAAATCATAATTCGCCGTATGCATTTCGGACAACAAATCAATTCGCTCTCCATTCGGCAACTTAATATATATTTCAGATTTATCAGGAGAAATATCACACTCTTCTTGTAAGGTTGTAAATGACTTCATATTTGATTAGATGTGTGGAATATAATTATCTTGAAGAAGTACAACCAGTTGTTTACAAATATCGTGGGACGCTTGGTTGCGTGGGTCAATGAAATGACTTTTTTCGTCGGCCATGAAAAGTATGCTTTCTTTGATGAGGCGGAAGAAGTTCTGCTGGAGTGTTGGATGCATGGTACGAATTTGTTGCGCAAATTCCTTATAACTGAAATTGTAGTCATTGACTCCATGTTCAATCTGTTTTGCCAATGTTTCTTCGCTTGCTTCATGCTCGAATTTCTTGGTATACTGTTCACATAGCGCTTGTGCATCCGGATATAAATCATGAACAATCGCATCTTCATTGAATCTGTTTGCACAGAATAGGATTGCCTGTTGCTTTGTAGCGAAAGTTTTTTCATGTACGGACAAGTTCTTCAAATTAGAGGCATATAATGCATATTGTCTATTTTCAAGACGCTTGATAGATACATTCCAAACCAGATCATAGCCAAATTTGAAATATAAACATTCGTTAGGTTGCAGTTCTCCACCAAAGAGCAAACCTGCATAAAAGGGAAGTTCAGCATTCACACGGCACTTTTTAGCTAAGGCCTTTCGTTCCGCGATGAGCATAGCACGCTGTTCATTTGTTGATTCGGAGCTGACTAATTCCCCGAAGAAACTTTTTACTGAATATTCGGAGACTTCTATCAGTTCTCCATCTACGTTGATTTTATAATCCATGTTGTTTGATATTAATTATTTCGTTGATATTCTCTATTGCAATATTCTTATTGGATAGCCTAAATTATAAGACTTGAATAAGAAGCTCTCAAATATATTGTCACCAGTCTCTTCGAACTGGATAAGCTCTTTATCTTTATCGTACCAATAGTATTTACTACCCAATTTACAGATGGTATAATATTTAGACTGCTCAATGTATAAGCGAAAGTCTTTCCAAGGGTATGCGGTTGCGTCACTCAAATAGACACACCCTTTCGGACAAATGGGGTTGGGAATAATCTGTTTTTCCATAGCCTAAATCTCCACATAAAACCAATCTATTTTATTAGTGATTGGCACAAGGGAATTAATAATTTCATCTACAGTGAACGGGAAGCCATAAGTATCATCTCCGACAAGACCGGATATTTTCCCACAATATGAACTTCCGATATACCACCGGTATGGCACCTCTGCAAAACCAACAATATTACGTTTGCAATCTTTCTCCACGACAATGTACTCTCGCATCTTTCTAGCTTCTTCGCATTTGGTGGAATAGACTTTGCAGCCTTTTGCTTTTAATTGTTCAGCTAATGCCATTAATACATTGTGATTGTTTTCTCTACGCTTCCGATAAGCAGTAATATAGTCCATCATTTTTTACTCTATTTTAGGGTGTAGATCGGGGAACGGTAGCCATAATTGCCGCCCATATTTGCAGAGCTTTTCAGCAAGTTCTTTCAACTTGTCCTGTTTTGCCTGAAATATGTAACCATCGATTATAGATTTGCATTCTTTTTCCAAATGCTTCAGATTTTCATCACCGAAATACCCCCAGCAACTGTCAAGTACGTTATTATTGTTCTCTAGCGTTATTTCATAGCCATAAACCTCACCTCGCAGATAATTGTCATAGGTTTCCACTTCACCAGTCAGGTACTGTTCTATTTGTCTTCTGCGCTTTACGGTAAGTACTTTCCAACCGTATTCTTGCTTTACCTTTTCAATGCTGACCGCTACCATCCCCAGCCAACCACTATCCCAAGGTTCATTGAATGAGGTAGTCGAAACAGACTGCCCGCTATGGTCTAACATATAGATATTCTGGACAATGTATTTCTGTAGGAATGATTCACGGAAAGTTCCGGGACGACCATTCTCGTAAACACCCTCAATATCGAAGTGCTTGTCAAAATCCTCTTCGGGTTGATAACGTCGATGTGCGGTGTAGAATGTTCCGAGATTATCCCATTCTCTTGGGCTTTCCGGATTAGGGTCATAATATAGATTGATATGATGACCCAGATAAGCTATTTGTTCGTGTAGTTCCATATTACTGAATTTAATCAAGTTCAAATTCGTCATCACAGACTTCAATCTCTTTTCCGCTGCCGCAGATTTCTACGAGCCATCCACGGTCCGTTTCCTCAATCAGCTTTATATTATAATAACCTTTGTAAGGCTCTATAAGGGTTGCAGTTTCGCCAGCTTTAGGATTTTCCATTTATTTTTGTTTCTTTAGATGTGACAATCAAAGAATGAAATAAGGGTATCGTCAGGAAGTGCGTTTACCAAATCCCAAACTTTCTTTTGCCACTTCTCTACAGGAATCTCATTGGTTGAAATAGCCCACCATCCCATGTCTCCACGTCCATACCATTTACTATCCATTACAAAAGCATAGGGAATAAAGGAATTGGCTACATTGCGTTGGGCAAATTCTTCGACGGTACATTGGAAATCTTCAAGCGAAGGACCACGAAAAGGGATTTCTATGTTAAGAGCGTCCCAAATTTTAACAGCCTCTTGGTCATGGTATAGCTTTCGCTTTTCTTCGATATCCAGATGTGCATATTGGGGGCTGTTTAATATCGTATCCCAATGGATTTCAAGGTGTGGTATCGTCCCGCCGCACTTGGCTACAATTTCCCGGTAATATTTCGCCCCTCTCTCCTTGGCTTCTTTCCGGATAATGTCAAAGTCAATATCCTTTTTCAAGGCGGCGTCATATCCGGGTTCATTATCACCTATACCGGATTCTCCTTTTATTCCACTGGTCGCGTCCGGTTTTAAACGGAGATAATCGCCACTCCAACGACCACCAAGCACGTACCAATCCCACTTGGATTTAGGATTATATGTGGAATATTCACGCCAAATACCATCTTCACCCTTGCGACAACGATTACCATCCCATTTTTTACCCAAATGTTCATAGCATTGGTCAAAAGAAGAAAACGTATAGTGCTGTTTTTTATAATAATCAAGCATTTCCTTTTTATCTTCTTCAGAAACAATACGGCGTTCGTATTCGTCGACTTCGATATTCTCATCAAACGGTTCTAACTGTTTTCCCGGATTATCACCGATTACCATTACAACAAAATGACTCATGATTTCTAAATTTTAGATGTTATTATTGGTTAGTACATATTAAGTTTAGTGCGCATCAAGTGGGAAGGATTAAAAAATCACGCACTTTTTATTACCTGTGGGGTTGTTTACAGGTAATAAAAAAGGCATAAGATGTTATGTCCTATGCCTTTGGGTATATTTTCTATCAGTTTAAATGTCGAAACAAATAGACGGATTGAAACTCTTTTGCTCGTTGTCTTCGATATAACCAAGTTGATTACATATTACTTTTGTCCCATTTATATCCACTTCCGGCATATTACGATGTGAATGTCCGTATATCCAGTAGTCGATATGATTGTCATAGATAAAATCATGTAGTTCTACGACAAAAGCACCATTGAATCTACTGCCTTTGAACTCCGGCGACATGCACAATTCTGTCGGTACGTGGTGGGATACAACCACACGTTTTGAGTTGACGCTGCTTTTTAATGCACTGTCAAGGAACTGAAGCGTCTTTTGGTGCTCTTTGTTGAATTGTCCCGGTTCGAGTCTTTTTCCGTCATATTTTATATAATGGAAGTCGGACATGGTGCGCCGGATATAAAAGTCATCTTCTGTGGGGATATGCGCCCAAAGAGTAGTCAGGAAGAAATCCACATCGTTAATTGTCACTACACTATTATAGTATAGTTTTACGTTAGGACGTATTTCTCTTATCATTCCTGTATGGAACGAAGCAAGATCTTCGCTCTGGTAGAACTCATGGTTTCCGGGAACTACCAAGGTTTGCAGGAAATGTTCAGCAGCCCAATCCCAGAAAGGATATTTCATGTATTCTTCTCCCAATATGCCAATATCCCCCGCAAGCAAAAGAATATCTCCTGTGGGAACAATTGGCTTTTTAAGCAGGTATCCGGAATTGGCTTCAAATTCCAGATGCAAGTCAGAAGCGTATTGTATTTTCATAAAGCTTTTGTTGTTACATTATTTTATAGGGTTATATCATATCTACTTATCAACGTTAAAGCCCATTGGGGTTTTCTCCATTCACCCTGAATCCCATCAGGAGCAAGCTCATTGATGTATTTTTGCAGTTCAGGAATTAACTCCTGATTCGGAGTCTCCCCACCTGATATATTCAGGCGTTTCTGGGCGTAATTAATGTCTGCCAGCAGTTTACTATGGTGGGTAAATTCCTCCCTGCTACCTCCAAAAACATAGAGAATTGCCAGCAGTTTACAACAAGTGCTGTCAGCAAGCGGTTTGATTCCCGCACATTGGAAGGTTTCCATCCATTGTTGGTATAAAGTATTCATGGGGTTATTTTACGGGAGTTTGACAATTGAGAGAGAAAGCCCACTTCGATACCTATAGGAGAAGCCCGGCGAATACTATTTTCCAAATCTTTTTCTGTTTCAATCATGCCTTCCGAATCATCATCGTAAAGAGTATATAGAGTAAAAGCCTCAGTCTTCCATAATTGCCGGGCTTGTTCGTTGCTGATAATCAGCCACACGAAACCATCTGCAAGGATCTTGGTTTTGGGGGCACCGCGTGAGATGCAGCGTTCTTCTTTTATACCTAATGCCGCAAGCCAGACCAAATACATCAACGCATCTTTGCGGCTTTTGATTTCAGGCTCGTCACATAATTTGCAGACTGTATCTTTCAATTGTGAATAAGGAATGTCTTTGAATTGTTTTTTGATATAGGGCTTATCAGCAATGACGGAACATGCCTCGTCTGCCGCCCCGCCTTGAGGGACAGTTTCAATATCCTCTTCCCTCAATACCATTTCCTGATGTAGATAGTCTATATAATAGGTATTCATAGCAGTTATTTTTCTTGTTTGTCCGTACTATTGGCAGGAGAAAATTCTATTCGGGAACGACCTTCGAAATGGTACTTTACCTTCATTCCAAAAGCTTCGGCATCGCTACTGATACAACAAATATCCCAGACATTCAGTGTACTATCGCATGTGATAACGGTATTCTTTTCGGAAATTTCGGGATTTTTCTTCTTTAAAGCCGCTCCGTTACAAATACCTCTTAAAATCACACCTCTTTGGTGTGTAGTAAGCTCTTGTCCGTTCATATTGTAAGGATTACAAGTTATTTAACGATGTTATAAATTCGTTCAATCGTTTCATCACAGAAATATCCAAGGGGAATGATGGCGCACACTTCTTTGCCATCTTTAAGCGTTATATCCGGGATATTTACATCCTTTTCATTGTCATATACTATCGGTTCGCCATTATCATCAGTCAAATCCCATTCACCGCCATTCTTGGCAAGCTGTTCACGGATTTCCTGCAGCATTTCTACACTTTCCATAAGCTGTTTATATTAGTTGTTACACATTAAGATTAGTACACATCAAGTGGAAAGGATTAAAATCCATCCACTTTTTTCTGTATTATCGCTTTATCCGGTTCTCAAACCGGTATCTGCGTTTCTTTTCCTTTTCCTGCTTTTCTTTTTTTTTTGCCGTTGGAGCATTTTATCCGTGATATTCCGGCGAAGTACTTCGCCCTGTAAAAGGTTCACTTCATTTTGGTGAGCCATAATTGCTTCTGTGTTGTTCTTTTCTCTGGCTTCGGCAAGGGATTTCTCCCAGAATTCCAGCAAATCAAGAATATCATCATCTGGAAATTCACGAACTTGCTTCTTTCGGAGAAGTTCCCAAGCAGAATTGCCATAACCTTCGGTAGCAAATTTTCCACAGCAGGTACAAACGACTTGTATATACGAACCATCAGAGTTTACCGAGTAATCCCTGCAGCCACAATCCGTGCAGGGATAATATCGTATTTTTCTATTTCCATAAGGCATTACGTTGTTTTAGGAAGTTCCTCAGACTTCGATTGTTTTAAACACTCATAGTATTCGGCAAGATGTTTGGGACACATTTCCACAAAGTAGGCACGTTCTGCCTGCCGACGTTCATAGTTCTCAGGACTTTCATTGGCACCTTGTAGCACTTTACCACAAAACTGGTGCTGCATGATGGCACATCCACATTTGTGAGTAATGCGGAGGGATGTCCCTGACGGTTCAACATTGGCTCCATCTTTAGGGACCGCATCGCTTTCAACGAAGCGCAATTTATAAGGACTCGCATTTGAAAACCCCTAAATCTTTAGTTTAGGGGATGAAAAATGCGGGGTAGCACGGCTACCCTTGGTTTTCAATATACTTTCTGATAGTTTCCTGACTGACATTTCTGACAGATGACACAAAATAACCATCCGTCCAAAATGTGTTTTCCTTGTAAAATATATGTCTAAGGTAATTCTCATGCTTTTCCCATATGGCTTTTGTTGACATTTGCTTGATCCTTCTTACAATTTGTAGCGGAGATAGCTTTGGTTCGCTGCGTACCATCATGTGTATATGGTCTTTGTCTGCTTCCATGACTTCAATATCAAAGTCTGACAGGTCTGATATGCTCTGCATAATTTGCTTCATGTCATATTCCACCGCTCCAATGAGTAGTTTCTTCCTGTATTTGCATACAAGTACTATGTGATACTTGATGAGGAACTTTGAGTGATTTTTTGAAATGTAATCTTTCTGTATCATAGTCTCGTTTTAAATCATTACATTTGCCGTATGTTACGTGCCTACAAATATAGAATCTATCCGACTGATGAGCAAAAGGTCTTGTTCGCAAAGACTTTCGGCTGCTGCCGTTTTGTATATAACTGGGCATTGAATCTGAAAATAACGGCATATAAGGAGCATAAGGAAACACTCGGCAATGTATATCTGACCAATCTGATGAAGAGCGAATTGAAAGCGGAACATGAATGGCTTTCGGAGGTAAATTCCCAGTCCTTGCAGAGTGCGTTGCGCAATCTCGATACCGCCTACACCAACTTTTTCCGTAACACCAAGGCTGTCGGCTTCCCACGCTTCAAGTTGCGTAAGGACAGGCAGAGTTTCCTTTGCCCGCAGCATTGCCGTGTGGATTTAAAAAAAGGCACCATCACCATACCTAAAGCCAAAGATATTCCTGCCGTGCTGCACCGCAAGTTTAAAGGAACGGTAAAGACTGCTACCGTCAGTATGACACCTTCGGGCAGATATTTCGTATCTGTATTGGTTGATACCGCTATCCAAGAACTACCTGCAACACCCATACAGGGCGACACGGCTTTGGGTATTGACTTGGGCATCAAGTGGCTTGCCGTATGTTCCGATGGCCGCTCGTTTGACAATCCGAAGAATCTACAGAAAAGTCTTGACCGTCTGAAACTGTTGCAAAAACGTCTAAGTCGTAAACGGAAAGGTTCTGCAAACCGCAACAAGGCACGTGTCAAGGTAGCACGGTTGCAGGAACACATTGCCAACTGCCGCAAAGACAGCCTTCACAAAATCACCCATACACTCACGCACGACAGCCAAGTGCGTACTATCTGCATGGAGGATTTGAACGTGAAAGGTATGCAACGTAACCACCGCCTTGCACAAGCGGTTGGAGACGCGTCCTTCGGGATGTTCCTCACACTTCTTGAATACAAGTGTAAGTGGTATGGAGTGAACCTCATAAAGATAGACCGTTTTGCCCCAAGCTCAAAGACTTGTGGCAAATGCGGCTATGTGTATAAAGGATTGAAGCTAAGCGAGCGCAGTTGGACTTGCCCAGAATGTGGTACACACCATGACCGGGACTTCAACGCGTCTTGTAATATCAAAGAATTTGGCTTGAAAGCCCTACCCACGGAGCGTGGGAAAGTCAAGCCTGTGGACTGTCCAACGGTGGATGATCGACCTCGTGTCCTAAAAAGCCGTGGCAGGAAGAAGCAGGAAAAAAGAGGAGGTATTGGTATCTCCGAAGCCGCTAAATCTTTAGTTTGGCGGTAGTTCACTCAGTATATTGTCCTTCATGAATACTTTGTATTAGTCAGAAAATTATTTTACTAGCAATGTGCATGAATGCGTCTTCGTACATTCATCCCTTGTTGTTTTGGGGATGGTACTGGGTAAGAGCGGTTCATCCAGTCAGGGAACCCCTCATTAAACATGGCTTCGGATGACGTGTATTCCTTGCACAAGTGTTTCTTGTGCCGTCTTTTTGTCCTTTTCGATGCAACCGATACTTTGGGTAGCTTTGGTACACGCCATTTCCCAGCAGAATAGGTCGCGGTGTACTCCTGTTGTGGTTCATCGTTTTTGTAACTGCATACCATTACAGCCGGGATTTCACCCAGTTTTCTGGTGCTGGCAAGTTCGTCAAGTGTACCTTTGGCTGCCTTGAAATTTACAAAGCATCCCAGACTTATGGTACGGTCTGTACTGAATATTTCTACCATATATGTATTATGATTTTGTTTTAGTGTTTATGTGGGGCATTAACCTCCAATAATAATAATTCTCTTGTCTTCTGGATTTATGAGTCCAAAACTTAATCCATTCCCAATACGTTTTATGCCGCACAGTCTGAGTATTCGGCCCATACGTTCAATGGGAACCCTTCTTTTATATGAATGATTTACCGCAATATCAACAATCATATAACCACAACCTTGTAGGCTTTCAAAGCCCATTTCGTACATAAGCAGTACTTCTTTCATTTTTTCTCTCATTGCAAATATTTTTATAGAATTTATTTTTAAAAGGCGATTTTTGGAACTACTGGGTATCCCTTTTACTTCATCTATTCTTGTCCTGTCAGGATAACAGCGGGACGTAGAACATACAGCTAAGTATGATTTAAGCAGTCCTACTGCACTACGTCAACCGTGTTATGTCGGGGGTGGGAACGGCATCTTCTCGACGCAAAGAAGTAAGTAGAAGTTAAATTTGTAGTAGTGGATGTTCGGGAATCGAACTCGATTTGCCAACCATTTTGACACACCCTTGAAGTTAGTCGCCACACATTATACTATCGACCTTATTCCAATATGCCACATCACTGGCATAAATCCGGCAAATTTCTTCGTATGTAACACCTTCATACTCCAGAGTGAGCTCGTATGTACCCTGCGGAATCGGAGCTATATCGACAGCTATTTTAGGGCTAATGGCACTTGCTCTGATATATTGTACTGTACCGCATAACAATAGCAATGAAGCGGTAGCACATAGTAATATTTTTACTTTCACAGGTTATTTCGTTTTTGGGCATACCATTGGCATACAATGATATGCAAGGTTATCAATAGAAAAAGCCCGCAATGTTGATATATCACCATACAATGCGGGCACACGACCTACAATTCACAGGATGTCTTGAAATATTAGGCGGCTACTTCCATTTCTACAACAGGTTGTGATTCTATCACCTGTTCCGTTGGTTGTTCGGTCGGAACTTCGGCAGTTGTTTCAGCTACTACTTCAGCCGGAACTTCGGCAGTCACTTCTGTAGGTTGTTCTTGGGGTTGTTCGGCAATCGCTTGTTCGGTTGCTTTACCCTTACCTTTGCCTTTACCTTTGCCTTTGCCTTTGGCAGCGGGTGCGGCAGGTACTGCGGTCGCTACTTCTGCAATGGTTTCAGTCACAGTTGCAGCTGCGGTTTCAACTACCGTTTCGGTCGCAGTTTCGGTCACAGTTGCAGCTACGGTTTCCACCGGTTGTACGGCAGGCTTTTCAGCCGGTTTAGTCGTCGAAAGGTTCGGCTTGAATTTCAAGGCGTCTCGGATTGCTTTAGCTGCGTTGTGGATAGCTTTATCAAAGTCACGGTTACTTCTTTCCAAATCGAGCTTTGTCGGCACAAATCCGATACGTGCCCACACAGATTCTGCAAGATAGTCATGTTCTATACACATTCCCGTCTTGTCGTGAATGATAACGTCAGATGGTGTTGCTGCACGGAACTTGGAACGGATACCGTCAGCACTTTCACGCAACTCTCTTTCTTTTCTGGTAGTATGCCAAATAATTCCGGTCACACTTTTAATCACACGGAAAATTTCATTCTCCGAACTGTCGGCAGCTTCAAAGTCCTTGCCAAAGAAGTGTTGACCGGTACTTACCGTTTTTCCGTCTTTGTTTACTGTGGTGTACACTAACATGATACCTGCAAAGTTACCTACATTTGCAAACTGTTCTGCATTTAATTTACTTGTTGCCATAATGAATTAATTTAAAAAGTTATTTTTTGAAGTTCTACGCAAAATGCGTATTGCGAGCACTTCCGGAATCGAACCGAAAATCTCACATTACTGCGAAATGTGGCAATCCTTGCCACGTGCCCATAACCCGCCCATATATTTCACCCTATATGCGCGGGTTTTAATTCATTTCCGCAACTTTCTTAACGTACCCTATAGTTCGCTCGCAAAAAAATGCTATATTTGCAGTGTTAAATGACAAATACACAAAACTTTGCATCATGGCAAACGCTCACTTACTCCCATTTCGGCAAGACGCTTCTTTGGCACGTCCCAGACCTTTTCCAGTCTGGCAGTTAACATTCGGGCGGTGGACGGCTGGTGATTATGGGCATACCATGGGCAATGCTCTTTTCTCAAGTTCCGTACAGGATGCTTTTCCTGTATAGTGTATTTTAGTCCGGGCGCAACTGGGCGCACTTATGGCATTATTCTTACACTTCCCTATTTAGTGCCTGATACTCCCAATATAACGTACCTTTGGCACTCGGTTTATAGTATACGTACTACACCGTTCCGACTTGCTGCAATGGTTTGCAGACCTGCGAAGCGTGGTTATTTAACGCACTCTTTAATAGCTCCATAGCTAACAGGCTGTTTTACTTTTCCAAAGTGAAAACTATCTTTCGATTAAAAACTTTTTTGTTTCTCGCTTTTGCGGTTTTTGATTTCTGTTTTTTTACTGTATATTTTTTAATTAGTTTTTTACTGTCTGTTTTTCCCTTTTCGTTTCCGTTTGGGAACACTGCATTATAAAACCTTTTTTTTAATCTCCAAAACTTTTTAGAAAAATATTTTTAGAGGACGGTTGAAAACAGACCTTTTCCCAATATGGAACGCACACGCGCGAAGATGCGTTTTAATGTACTGAAAATCAGATAGTTGTAAAATGTGATTTTTTAATGAAAAAATTTTTGTTTGGCAAAAAGAAAAAAAGAACCGATTTAAGGTGTGTGTTATATTGATAGCTGAAATTCTGATTATTTAAAATGTTGATATACAGATACATAGCAATACTCAAAGAAAGGATTAAAAGCTATTAATAGGATAAAAACTAAATAATAGTATTAAATTGAAAGTTTAAAGACTGTTATTTAACAAAATAGGTTTACTTTGTAGGAAAGTAAACCTATTAACTAATTGAAAATCAATGGTGTGATAAAAATAAAAATGGAAGGGTGGGTAGTGCCTGTCTCTTATACACATCTGACGCTGCCGACGATAAGGC
>ERZ1026975.1159-NODE-1159-length-13223-cov-5.039262_pt1 | contig 13223 bp, 17 predicted proteins | sample MGYA00519561_ERZ1026975 | MGnify/ENA primary metagenome ERZ1026975 (study PRJEB26926, sample SAMN06164672) | human gut metagenome | biome: ENVO:00009003; feature: ENVO:2100002; material: ENVO:00002003 | host: Homo sapiens | place: USA | collected 2012 ... | reverse complement strand
TACGAGATGTCTTAGGGTCTCGTGGGCTCGGAGATGTGTATAAGAGACAGTGGTGCGATTGATTACGATCAGGCAGCAAAATGGTTTGATCTGATTGATTCCAACAATCTGTCTTATGCCGCATGGAACTTATCGAACAAGGCAGAGACGTCATCCTTGATTGATTCGTCCTGTACAAAGACATCTGGCTGGACAGACGAGGATTATTCTGAGACAGGAAAATGGCTCAAAAAGCAGATGCATGGAGAAAACTGATCAGGATGAACATGGCATATAGTCCAGGCATTCTAAAATAAATAGTAAAAGGAAGAAGAATATGCGTGTAATAGCTGGAACGGCACGTAGTCTGCCGTTAAAAACGATAGAAGGTCTGGAGACGCGACCGACGACAGACCGGATCAAAGAGACATTATTTAATATGCTGACCGGGTATGTGCCGCAGGCAAAATTCTTGGATTTATTTGCAGGAAGCGGCGGCATCGGAATTGAAGCGCTGTCCCGTGGGGCAGAGAGCTGTACCTTTGTCGAGCAGGCAAAAAATGCAGCCGCATGTATCGAGGATAACCTGAAATTCACGAAGCTTGCAGATAAGGCGCAGGTGCGGAAGTTTGATGCGGTAAGTTTTGTCTCATCCCTGCCGGAAATTGATTATGATGTGATCTTTATGGATCCTCCATATAGCAAGGGACTGGAGCGCAGAGTATTAGAGGTGCTTTCCACAAAGAAATTTACGACAGATACCCTGATTGTAGTGGAAGCCGCATTGGACGAGGATTTCTCGTATGTGGATGCACTTGGATTTGAAATAACAAAAGATAAGCATTATAAGACGAACAAGCATGTCTTTTTGATGCAGAAGGAGAACGTATGAGCATAGCAGTTTACCCGGGCAGCTTTGATCCGGTTACGCTTGGACATCTGGATATCATTCGCAGATCAGCGGCGATATTCGACCATGTAATTGTCGGAGTTTTGAATAATACATCGAAAAAACCATTGTTTTCTTTGGAAGAACGTGTTAATATGTTGAAAGATGTAGTTTCCGAGATTGAAAATGTATCGGTAGAATCGTTTGACGGTTTGCTGGTGGACTTCGTCCGTCAGAAGAATACGAACGTGATCATCCGGGGACTTCGTGCCTTAACAGATTTTGATTTAGAGATGCAGATGGCACAGAGCAACCGCATGGTTGCCAAGGATGTCGACACTGTGTTTTTGTCGACAAGCACGCAGTACTCGTATCTGAGTTCCAGCGTGGTAAAGGAATATGCAAGGTATGGTGTTGACCTGACTGAATTTGTTCCCGCGTGCATTATTCCCAAATTAATCGAGCGAATGAATGAGTTGGATATAAAGAGGTCATAGGAGGATTCTTAAGATGGGTAAAAAAGGCGTTGAAAGTATGATCGAGGAGATCAAGGTATACATTGAAAATTGTAAGCCAATGCCATTGTCACAGACAAAGATTTCAGTACAGAAGCCAGAGCTTCTCTCTATGTTGGATGAATTAGAGTTAAAGCTTCCAGGCGAGATTGAACGTTGTAAGAAGATTATGCGTAACAAGGAAATGATTCTTGCCGATGCAAGAACCCGTTCCGATGCGATTATCACAGAGTCAGTCAATGAAGCAAATCGTATGATTGAACAGAACGAGATCACACGTCTTGCCAACATTCGTGCAGACGAGATTCTGGAGAATGCCAGAAATCAGGCACAGCAGATCGTAGATCAAGCTTCTGAGGAAGCAAATGAGATCCGTCTGGGTGCAATGTATTATACAAAGGACAAGCTTACAGAAATGCGTGATATCTTCCAGAAGATTCATGACATGGAGAAGGAAAATTACCGTGTTCTGATCGAGTCTCTGGAGAACGATACGTATGTGATCGAGACAAATATGACAGAGATGGATACGAACATCAATATGTTCACTGCTTCTTCTAACATGTCTTATGAGGAGACGGATGATCTTGACAGCGCATTCTCAAATGAGCCAGCTCCAGCTCCGGCACCACAGCCAGCTCCAAGCTATCAGGAGGAAGCCGCTGAGGATGAGGAAGAGCCAGAAGAGGACGATGACGATGTCGACGTATACGGCGAGCGTGACGAGGAAGAGGATGACGACGATGATTTTGATGATTTCTTAGACGAGTAAGAGATACATTGCAAAACCAGTCATACATCCACAGATACATTTGACAACGAAATAATAAATCATGGACAGCCCGGATTTTTTCGTGACCTGTAAGGTTTGGAGAAAGGCAGAGATGCCGCCAAACGAGGTACACGCAAGAATCAGGGCTGTTTTGCTTGCAAGGGGAAATGCACTTGCGGCAAGCACGGTGCTTCCCTGAGTGATCTCGAGTATGCCGCACAGGACGGTCGATACATCCTGTGGCAGGCCCGGGATGGCGCAGACAAGTGCAAACAGGATGGAACAGATCATGATGTACAGACCGACATAGGTGATCTGAATGACGGATTGTAACAGCAGATCGTTTGTCTGCATGGATATGGCTTGCTGAGATACACCTTTCTGGGGATATTTATAGGTATGTACAGATGGGGGTGATAAATGACTGGTAATGGCAGCTTCTTTGGATGCAGGATGCAGTTTGGAGAATGCGGATGCATATTTATGTTTCTTGATCACATGAAAAACAAGAAATACGATGGATGTGACAAGCACATACGGCACATAGAGAACTACAAGCAGAAACCAGAACGGAAACCGATCCTGCAGCACAGTGTGACCGATATAGCCGGACAGAAACATTGGACTGATGTTATTACACAGAGGGAGCAGTATCGTGGCGGTGGATGGCTTGATATAGCCCTCCTTCGTGAAGTCGGAAGCCATCTTTGCACCGAGCGGATAGCCACATAGAAGTCCGAGCAGGAATAAGACAGGAATCGCATAGGCGGCGCCTGTTTTTTTCGTGCGGATTTTCAGGACGAAGAGGTTTGATAAGAGCATAAAGGGAAGAAGCAGGGGCAGGACATCGTGAAACCAGAGCATAAGTCCGGCACGTGCCCCGGTGACTACGACCTGATTTTCCCCGATGAGTGTCAGAAGAAAAATAATCAGACAAAATAGCATAGAAAAACTCCCATATCTTCCATAATAAAATGTATGAACGTGGAAGGTGTTATAGAACCGGGAGTTTTCTTGTATAATCGTTCGGAAGTGTGATGCCGTAATGATTATAGTAGATGCAGTTGTAAAGTTCAGTTGCACGCAGATCGTATTGCCACATGGTGCGTGCGAGTTCTGTGTCAATGGCAGGATAGGCGGAAAGTATAGTGTCAAAATCAGCTTTCTTCGTGATGACTGGAATCATAGATGATTCATGTAGCTGCCGGATCAAGCTGCTGGATTCCTTTTTCAGCGCCAGTATATTTGCATAACATGCATAGCCGGATCCGATAAACTTCTGCCGGTCGGACTCGGTATAGCCAAGCAGCAGATGCAGGAGCGCCCGGGCGATGCGGCTTCTTGTGATGTCCTTCGTCTTTAACTGCTCGACAAGCACTTCATAGTCGATTGGATATGGGGCATGCTGCAGTTTATCCGCAAGTGCCGGGGAGATATCACAGATATCCGAAAGCTCCGGTTCCCGAAGTCTGCAAGCCTGTACGAAAGGTGTCAGCATTGCATCCGACAGATAGGTGTGGTCGGGTGTCTCCATGCGCAAATAGGCTGCCGGTGGCACCTGTGAGGCAAGTGCTGAAACGTCCGTTCCTTCGGTAAGGGCTGTCCGGATGGCTGTTGCGGAGCTGATCTGTGCCTGCAGATCGGTGTCATGATAGTCGTTCGAGATCCGTTTGATAAAGATTGGTCTGATATTGGCATGTAGCTTCTTAATCGCGCACAGATAGGAGAGCGCGAGCGTATTGTTTGGTGCCTTAAGAAGCGCGGCTGCCGAATCTCCGCAGATTGCGGCGATTGCAGTCTGTCTCGCTCTCGGGTAGGAAACTCCGACTTTTAATGCCTGCTTTAACGCAAGCTGATAATTCTCTGGTTCCTCAACCAGAATCTCTGCAATCTCATCAAACATTTCCGGTTCTGCCTGCTCGACGCCGAAAGCCAGATAGTCGATCGCGTGAAGCTTACTTAAGATTGCGACAGCACCATCCGCAAAATCTCTGGCGCTTCCGGTCGCATACACAAATGGAAGCTCTAAACTAAGGTCGAATCCATCTGCAACTGCCATTTCTGCGCGCGTGTATTTGTCCCACAGAGCGATACTGCCACGCTGTAGGAAATTCCCGCTCATGAGCGAGACCGCGTGATCGGCATGCGAAAGAGACATCGCTTCCTCGAAGAGATAGTGATGCCCGTTGTGGTATGGATGAAATTCTGCGATGACTGCTACGTTACTCATATCGGTATTATACCAATCCGGTCAGAATTCATCAAGGCTTGCCGGCTGGGATTTGGTGGAAACTTATTTTGGTTGGCATTTTTTTAACTATGATATATAATATGGAATCGTTGATGATATAGGACATTGACATTCAGGGATAAAATGGAGAGTAGACGATGAAGAACGAACAAGAAAAAACAGAATGGATGCAGAAGCCGGTGGTAGTATGGCTTGGTGCGATGCTTTGCTGCTTCCTGTGGGGAAGCGCATTTCCGTGTATCAAGATCGGTTATAAGCTGTGGAAGATCAATTCTCTGGATACGGCATCGCAAATTTTATTTGCGGGTATGCGTTTTTTGCTTGCGGGCATACTGGCAATCGTGCTCGGAAGTATGCTTGAGCGGCGGTTTCTGAAACCGGAGCAGGGCGCGGCAGGGAAGATTCTGTGGTTGTCGCTTCTGCAGACAGTCGCACAGTATATGTTCTTCTATATCGGACTGGCACATACAAGCGGCGTGAAGGCGTCGATTATAGAGGCAGTCAATGTGTTTGTCGCAATCCTTGTATCGGGGTGTCTGTTCCGGCAGGAGACGATCCATGCCAGACAGATGATCGGCTGTCTGATCGGATTTGCGGGTGTAGTGCTGATTAACTTAAATGGCGTAGACTTCCATATGCAGGCAAATGGAGAGGGCTTTATCCTGTTATCGACGATTGCCTACGCATTTTCATCCGTGTTCCTGAAGCGATATTCTGCAAAGCATAATCCGGTGATGCTTTCCGGCTATCAGTTCATCGTGGGTGGCATTATTTTGATCCTGTGTGGCCTGCTGCTTGGCGGACGGATGGGTGCGGTATCAGCATCCGCTATCGGAATTCTTGTGTATCTGGCGTTTGTGTCCGCCGTTGCCTACTCGCTGTGGGGACTGCTCTTAAAATACAATCCGGTATCGAAGGTGGCAGTGTTCGGATTCATGAATCCGGTGTTCGGTGTGATCTTATCCGCATGGCTGTTGGATGAGCGGGAGCAGGCATTTGGTGTACTGAGCATAATTTCGCTTGCACTTGTCTGTGTGGGAATCTATATTGTCAATAAAAGAAATGAGAATTGTTAATTTGCTCTTGACCTAAAGGTAGGTGTAGGTGGTATAACGTAAGAGAACAATTATAGATACAGGAGATGAAACAAGATGGAAAAGCAGATCAGACAGACATATTTCGAGGGCGAACGCCCATTGTTTGGTGCGGAGCATCTGTCCATTCAAGATACGATTTTCGGGGAAGGAGAATCCCCGCTTAAGGAGAGCCGTGATATTTCGTTGGAAGGGAGCATTTTCCAGTGGAAATATCCGCTCTGGTACAGTAAGAATATTGCGGTGAAAGACGGCACATGGGCGGAAATGGCGCGTGCCGGTGTCTGGTACACCGATGATATGACAGTCGAGCGCGCGCTGATCGAGGCACCGAAGAATTTCCGGCGCTGTCGCAGACTGACGCTCAAAGAAGTTGCCCTTCCAAATGCTTTAGAGACATTGTGGCACTGTACAGATGTGACACTCGATCACGTGATGGCAAAGGGCGATTATTTCGCGATGGACTGCGAGAACATGAAGATTCAGGACTTCCAGCTTGCGGGAAATTATTCGTTCGATGGAGCAAAAAATGTGGAGATCCACAATGCGAAGCTGCTCTCGAAGGATGCATTCTGGAACAGTGAGAATGTGACTGTCTATGATTCGGTGATTTCCGGCGAATATCTGGGCTGGAATTCGAAGAATCTGACACTGATTAACTGTACGATCGAGAGCCTGCAGGGCATGTGTTATATTGAGAATCTTGTGATGAAGAACTGCAAGCTCGTCAATACAACGCTTGCGTTTGAGTATTCGACCGTCGATGTGGAGATACAGGGCGGTATCGACAGCGTAATCAATCCGACGTCCGGTGTGATACGGGCAGATTCCATCGGAACGCTCATCATGGAGCCGGAGCGGGTGAACCCTGCGGATACAGAGATTATCTGTAAAGAGATCAAAGAGACGAGGGATCATGCTCCGAAGTAAGATTAAGGCTATAATGAAGCAGGTTGATGTGTACGTAGGTCATCACATTATCGCGAGGTGACAAATGATATGAATATTGCAGATGGAGAAGATATTATGGCATATGATTTTGATAAAATAGTAGATCGTTCCAATACGAATTCCATGAAATGGAACGTGGCAGAAGGCGAGCTTCCGATGTGGGTAGCGGATATGGATTTCGAGACAGCGCCTGCAATTATGGAAGCAATTAGCAAGCGTGCGCAGCATGGTTGTTTCGGCTATACAGAGATTCCGGATGCATGGTATCAGGCGTATATCGACTGGTGGAAGATACGCCATGATTTTACAATGGAGAAGGACTGGCTGATGTTTTGTACCGGTGTTGTACCGGCGATTTCGTCAATCGTGCGGAAGCTGACAACACCAGCCGAGAAGGTGCTGGTGCAGACACCGGTGTATAATATATTCTTTAACTCGATTCTGAATAATGGCAGACAAGTGTTGGAAAGTCCGCTTGTATTCGACGGAAATGCATATCATATTGATTTTGAAGACTTGGAAAAGAAACTCGCAGATCCGCAGACGACGTTGATGATTTTATGTAATCCACACAATCCGATTGGAAAGATCTGGGACAAAGCAACACTGGAACGAATTGGTGCTTTGTGCGCGAAGCATCATGTAATCGTGCTTTCAGATGAGATTCACTGTGATCTGACCGATCCGGGACGTGGATATATTCCGTTTGCATCGGTGTCCGATATCTGCCGGGATAACAGTATTACCTGTATAGCTCCGACGAAGACATTCAATCTGGCAGGTTTGCAGACGGCAGCCATCTCTGTACCGAATCCGGTGATTCGCCATAAGGTATGGCGTGGGATCAACACTGATGAAGTTGCAGAGCCGAATGCATTTGCGGTTGACGCGGCAATCGCGGCATTTACCAAGGGCGCAGACTGGCTAGATGCGCTCCGTGCCTATATCTACGAGAACAAGCAATATGCAGTTCAGTATGTGAAGGAACAGATACCGGAGGTGGAGATTCTTTCTTCGGAGGCAACCTACCTGTTATGGATCTACTGTAAGGATCTTCCGGGAAGTTCGCGCGAGATCGCACACCGCATCCGCAAGAAGACGGGATTGTTCCTGTCTGCCGGAAGTGGATTCTCCGGGGATGGAGACCGATTCCTGCGACTGAATATCGCCTGTCCAAGAGCGTTGTTAAAAGACGGTATGGAGCGGTTGAAACGTGGGGTGGAATCACTATGAGAATGACAACATTATGTTATATCGAGCAGGATGGGAAATACCTCATGCTGCATCGGACGAAGAAAAAGAAAGATATCAATAAGGATAAATGGATCGGTGTCGGCGGACATGCCGAAGAAGGCGAAGGACCGGAAGAATGTCTGCTTCGTGAAGTAAAGGAAGAGACAGGGCTGACACTTACGTCGTACCGGTTCCGCGGGCTGATTACATTTATCAGCAACGAGTGTGAGCCAGAGCTGATGTGCCTGTTCACGGCAGACGGATTTACCGGAGAGCTGATCACCTGCAATGAGGGGGATCTGGTCTGGGTGGATAAAACACAGGTGCCGGAGCTTCCGACCTGGAGCGGAGACGCCATATTCCTGAAGCAGATCCTGTCAGACGATCCAAGGTTTTTCACACTGCGGCTTGTGTATGTGGGCGATACACTCGTGGAACACCGGTTACAATTTTATTAGGCGGTAAATCGCATATGCAGCAACCGCGGAGATGGTCTCTGTGACCGGGAATGCCCAGAAGACTCCATTGGCACCGAGGACGCGGCTTAAAACAAAGGCAGCAGGTATCATGACAACGGCATAACGCGACAACGAAATCAGCAGGGACGCCATTCCCTTTTGCAGGGCTTCGAGCGCACCGCAACAGGTGACCGAAACTGCCGAGATGATAAATCCGATGCATATGATCGTGAGTGCCTTGACACCGATCTCAACCGTCGTCTCATTGTCGGTGAAAAGTCCGATCATCTGTCCCGGTATGAGCAGGGAAAGCAGCACACCGACCGCCATCACACCGGCGGTCAGACAGAGTGTAGTCCGGAAGATCTGCCGGACACGTTTCTTCTCGCCGGCACCGTAGTTGAAGCTGATGATCGGTCGAATACCCTGGATGATTCCGTTTGCAGACAGGTAAATAAATGTCTGCAGCTTATAATAAGCCCCAAGCACGAGGACGTATTTCTCCGAAAATGCTGTCAGGATACCGTTCAGACAGGAGATCATGAGCGACGGCAGCGCCATGTTCAGGGAAGCCGGAATGCCGACGGCGTATAGATTCCCAAGCAATGCCTTGTTAAACGACAGGTTCTTACGCTTGAAGGACAGCGGCAACGGACGGAAGATGCAGAATAGCACATAGACAAGTAATGTGATCGTCTGTCCGATTCCGGTTGCGTAAGCGGCTCCCGCCATCCCCATCTTCGGAAATGGTCCGATGCCGAAGATCATCAGCGGATCGAGTACGATGTTGGAGATAAAGCCGCACATCATACTGAGCATGGAAACCTTCATTCTGCCGACCGACTGGAAGATCTTCTCCAGCGAGATTCCAAGCATGATGATGACCGAGAACACGAATACGCGGTTGGCGTAGGTAAGTCCCATCTCGATGATTGCTTCATCCTTCGTATAAAGTCTCAGAAAATGCGGCATACCGGCCATACAGGCAACCATCAGAATGATTCCGTGGATCACACTTAAGAACATGCCTGTGACCGCTGCCTCGTCCGCTTTCTCCTGATCCTTCGCACCAAGACAAAATGCAATTCTTGCATTCATCGCGATACCGAATCCAACCGCAATCGCAGTCATCAGATTCTGCAGCGGATATACAAGCGAGATTGCAGTCATGGCATCTTCACTGATCTTCGCCACAAAATAGCTGTCGACGATGTTGTATAGGGAATTGATTGCCATGGAAATAACCATCGGCAATGACATCGAGATAACCAACGGTAAAATCGTTTTTTCTTTCATAAAATTCTGGTTCATATTTTTCACTCCTGTGTAATCATTGTGTATATCGTCCTGTCTGAGGGCAGGGCAAGAAGAATTGTCTTGCATAAAAAAGCCACACAGCAAATATACTGTGTGGCGAAAAAAGAATTCTCTTAAAAAATCCACTCCCGTAAAGGGTTTTGGTATGTGATTGCGTGTCCGGGGAGATTCCGAACACTTTCTGTATTCTAGCGGGTGGGAGGATATTTGTCAAGTGGGGAGAGATAGAAGCTGATCTGAATTCCTAGCTATCACTTTTTGCTATTTTAGTGTAAAATAAGATAAACGCAAAGCTGATGCAGGTAACGGCTTGGAAGAGTCATAGATTATACTATAAGAAGGGGATAACACGATGGATAACACATCAGAACAGAAAACAGAAAATCAGGAAAAAAAGAAGATTGTCCGGGGACCAAGACTCAACCAGAAACTAAAAATCATGTATCTGATGAAGATTCTGCTCGAAGAGACAGACGAAGATCATGACCTGACACTGAACGAAATCGTTGAGAAACTGAAAGCATACAATGTCACAGCAGAGCGGAAGAGCCTGTACAGCGATATCGAGAATCTGCGCACGTTTGGTCTGGATATCATAGGCATGCAATATGGCAAGACCTACCATTATAAGGTTGCAAGCCGGCAATTCCAGCTTGTCGAGCTGAAACTTCTTGTAGATGCGGTGCAGTCCTCCAGATTCATCACAGAGAAGAAATCCGACGAGCTGATCGCGAAGCTTGAGAGCTACGCAAGCAAATACGAGGCGAAGAAGTTGGCACGTCAGGTCAATGTAAATGGACGCGTGAAGACGATGAACGAACGCATCTATTACAGCGTGGATAAGATTCACGAGGCGTTAAATGAGGAGAGCCAGATTAAATTCCAATATTTCACATGGACGGCAGATAAGAAGATGGAATTGAAGCATGGCGGGGCTTACTATAGTGTCAGTCCGTGGGCACTGTGCTGGGATGACGAGAAATACTATCTGGTAGGATATGACAACAGAGAATACAAGATCAAACATTTCCGTGTCGATAAGATGGCAGATGTATCCGTGGTCTATGAAGAGCGGGAAGGAAAAGAGGAATTCTCGAAAATGCAGATGTCGGAGTACACGAACAGGCTTTTCGGCATGTTCGATGGCAATCTGGAAACAGTAACGCTTCTGTGTGAGAATCATGCCGCAAATGTGATCATTGACCGTTTCGGAACTGATATTCCGCTCATGAAGACCGACGCAGAGCATTTCACAGTCCGGGTACGGGTCTCCGTCAGCAAATTGTTCCTTAGCTGGATCATGGCAATTCCGGGAGTGAAGATCGTGGCTCCCGAGCGCACGGTAGATATGATGAAATCAGAGATTAAGCGGCTGCAGGAAATGTATCTGTAAGAGAGGGATGGGACTAATAATTTTGTATGTGTAATTGAACTGAAAGGATAAATATGGTAAAGAAAATTATGCGGGATCCGCTGTTCCTGGCACAGAAGTCGGTGGATGCAACGGAAGCAGATAAACAAGTTATAACAGATTTGCTTGATACACTCCGGGCGAATCTGGACCATTGCGTCGGCATGGCGGCCAATATGATCGGCGTAAAGAAGAATATCATCGTCGTGGCAAGCGGACCGTTCCAATTCGCGATGGTGAATCCGGTTATCACAAAGAAAACAGGCGCGTATCAGGTGGAAGAGGGATGTCTGTCGCTCGACGGGACACGCCCATGTACGAGATATCAGGAGATAGAAGTCGATTACCTCGACCAGCATTTCAAGAAGCAGCATGGGAAATATTCCGGCTGGGTGGCGCAGATTATCCAGCATGAAGTGGATCATTGCAACGGGGTTGTGATATAACTTTATGTTACAAAAAGAGAAGATAATACTTGAATGTTCATAATGCAAGTACTTATTTATGACAGTTGCTTTGCGTAAGATGGAGATACAAAGAAACGGAAATAAGAAGCATGGAGTCGTAAGATTCACGGAGGTTATCATTATGGGTGGAAATAATAATCAGAAATCAGTAGGTTATGCAATACTTGGAGTTATCATAGTGTTCGCAATAATCGGATTCTTCGTATCTTTGACCGAAAAAGAAGATCCGAAATGTGCATTTGCAGGATGCGATAACACGGTATCGACGGAGGGCGGTTACTGCTATCAGCACAACACACCCGGAAAGCGCAGAAAGGCTGCATATGGAACAAGCAGCTCGCACAGTCATTCTACAACAAGCAGTACGACAGGAAGCGGTTCCACATCAAATAGTTCGGGCAGCAGTTCGAAATTCGGTTCATCGTCTGGCAGTTACAAGCCAAGCAGTTCGAACAGCAAGTATAACAGTAGCCATTCGCATGATTCTTACGATAGCGGCTACGATGATGTCTACATGGATGGCGATTATGATCAGGACCGGTATGACCGGGATGATGATTATGCAACCGGCGTGGATGATGCCATCGAGGAAGATATCGAGGATGGAGACGAAGGGGACTGGTAAGGGAAATATCCGGGAATTTCTTATATCAGGAACGGAAACGCAAAAGATGGTGTAACGACGAAATAAAGGATGTATATATGAAGAATTTTGAGATGCTGCAGAAAGTATGTATAGATGAAGTTCTTGGCGCAGGTATCGAGCCTGGAAATATTGTCTCATGGGTTATAAACCGTCGCGCAAAAACAAGATGGGGAATGTGCACGAAAAATCCGGATGGAACATGCATTATACAGATTGCGGCCAGGCTGATCGAGGATGAACGTATATCCGAACAAGCATGCAAGGAAACTATGATCCACGAGATACTACATACCTGCAAAGGCTGTAAGGGACATACCGGATTGTGGCTCATATATGCGAATATCATGAATAAGAAATATGGATATAACATAAAGCGAACCACCTCCGGCGAGGAGAAGGGCGTGGAGAATTACACCGCCTCTAAAAGACTTGATTATAAATATTGTTTCGTATGCGAGAATTGTGGACAGATTATAAAAAGAAAAAAACAGTGCGAATTCACGAAGTATTACCGGAATTATACGTGCGGGATATGCGGGAGAAAGCGGGCATTTCATAAGGTGAAATATATGCAATAAATTTTGCCCGGTTGGCCTAAGAGGAGAAGTTGGATTGGGTGGCGATGAAGGGGATTGGTGAGGGAAAGTGCAGAAATACGAATATAAAATAAAGCGCATCGATAAAACAAATAAATGGATTTATGTTGAAGATATGTATTCATTGTATAATGAAGCGGATGCATTTATCCATCTAATAAAAGCTGTTTCTGAACGGAATGGCGGAAACATTATAAATGTTGGGGAGATGCAGTACAGAATAACTAATGATAAGTTTGATCTGATATATCAATGGGATGATTTATTTGGGATTGTTATACTATATAAGGATTCAGATAAAGTCGAAGAGGTAATTTCATATTTGGAGAATGTTTTTTCGTTTTAAAAGGTTATTTGATTTCGGATAAAAGATAAGGCTGTTGTAAAAGGATAATGATGTGATATAATCAAACAAAAAACGATTGAGAAGGGGTAAGGTAAAAATGGCTTTAGGAGTATGTGTACTGGTTATATGGTTGACTTTTTCTATATTAAAAAAGGTGAAATATAGAAAACTGGAAACAGAAGTTTTTAATGAACTAGGAATTTCAAGTTGGGAGATTGTTCCATATTTTGATGCTAATGTAAGGGTTAAGAGTCGTCAGGCGTTAGATAAGTATCTGTCTCTTATACACATCTGACGC
>ERZ1026975.1151-NODE-1151-length-13287-cov-5.749698_pt1 | contig 13287 bp, 9 predicted proteins | sample MGYA00519561_ERZ1026975 | MGnify/ENA primary metagenome ERZ1026975 (study PRJEB26926, sample SAMN06164672) | human gut metagenome | biome: ENVO:00009003; feature: ENVO:2100002; material: ENVO:00002003 | host: Homo sapiens | place: USA | collected 2012 ... | reverse complement strand
CGAGATGTCTTAGGGTCTCGTGGGCTCGGAGATGTGTATAAGAGACAGGCTTTTACACTTACCTATAACAATAAATCGTTCATCAATAGTTTGTTGTTATACATAATCTCTTATTGTACAATCGTCCTTTCCCAACTTTGCATTGTATTCATTATGCAATTTTTTAATGTGAGTTATGACCAGAAATATATGCCTTGTGTTGGAAGTGCCTGCACATTAATTTTTTTAATTATCGTTTTTCAATTTACAAAGTATAGACGTATCTATTTTACTTTAACTAAAACTGTTTTTTTATTTAAGATACTTATTATAAACACCTATATCGTAGTATCTGGCATATTACTATTGCTAAAAATAAACTCAGCTAACTTTTATAATAATATTACGGCTATCATTTCCTTTTTAGCAATCTTGATTGCTTTTAATTCATGCCTGCTTTTCTATGAACAGCGCTTAAATTTTGAAAAACAAAAGGTTTTATCCTATGAGGAAAATTTACCGCTATATCAATCATTGATTGATGAAATACGTTCCAACCAACATGAATTTTCCAACCGAATACAAAATTTAGAGGCTCTTCCCTCTGTCTGCAAAGATTACGAGAGTTTGTCTAAAGCGCTATTATCGAATACAGCTTCCTATCATAAACCTTTGTGCACATATCCATTATTACTACTGGATATGCCCTTATTAGCTGCAACTCTTTACAATTTACATACGATGGCTGACAGCAAAGGAATTATTTTTCACTTTGACATTTGTTCTCAGCATATTGAAAGTAAAGCACCTGAGTATGAATTATCTGATTTTATCAGTATACTTATACACAACACATTAGAAGCCTGTATGGAAGGGGATCATGTATATATACAGCTAAACAGTTCCAATCATAATTTACATTTTGAAATACGAAATCCCGTGTTGGTTGATTTTAATACCCATGAGGTATCCCTATTTTTTCAAAAAGGCTACACTACAAAACCAGATAAAGCATCGCATGGATATGGGCTTTATTATCTGGCAAATAAAATTAAAAAATATGATGGAAGCGTCGGTGCCGAATGTATATCATTTGAAGGGAAAAATTGGGTTTTATTTCACTTTGATGTATAGCTTAACTTTAAACACCCCACACTTCGTGGGGCGTTATTTTATTCAAATTTATTATTCATAAGAAAGAAGCGTATTCACGCCATCGTCACTTTCCATATAATGAACTGTGATTACATCACCTTCCTCAATCTTGATCAGGCTTTCATTTTCGGCAAAATTCTGTTTGTAGACAGAACGATCTTTCGCTGTGATATACACATATGTCTCATTCTCTACCGTGATGTACCGGATCTGTGTGACTGTAATCTTCTTACTCAACGTATCTTCGCTGACATCATTTCCACTTGTTGCAATGCTGTTTTCGGCAAGCAGCTTTCGGTAACTTGCAAGTGCTTCCTTCTGTGTCGCGCCAGTTGCCACGATGCTGTATTTTTCCACATTGACAAGTGCATACATCTTCACAAGTCCTGCATTATCTTTGAGTACCATGATATAGGTTGGTACATTCCCGATGTTGATCAGAGATGGGAATGATGACGTGTACCCGAGGTTTTGTACCTGTCCTTCCGCAGAGGACATCGCGGAATGTTCTTCCGCACCTGCAATTGCAAAATATTTACTCTCTGCAGTTCTTGAATTCATCAACACAAATCCGATGTTCGACTGGTCGCCATTGACGGATGTCACACCTGTGTATACCCACACATCGCCATCCATCACCTTGTAACCATAATCATCGGTCGTCACCTTGCAGCCTTTGTTTCCAATCTTGCTGTTAATGAATCCACCTGACAGCATACCATACCAGTTATACCGGTCACATAAGAGATCACCATCATACACGCGATCTACCCAGTTTGGAATATCACCCAGATCCATATATTCACAATCACCGCTGCATGGATCACAGAGCACGATTCCCTTTACGTCCTTCGCTCCAAATAACCCTGCATTCGGCTTTAATACCGGACAGATATAATATGGATTTCCTTCGTTATCGAGTTCAAAATAATATCCGTTGAAATCATACGTCGGATAAGAAAGCTGCACATGCCGCTGCAAATTCTTACCAAAATATGCTGATGAAGAATACTGAATCGGCTTTTCAATCTTCACATAATCTGCCTCATTTTTGACCGGATCAACGAGCACGTATCCCGGAATTCCGGCATCTTTATTATTCAGATATTTGATAAATCCCGCATATTCTAGCGGTGCAACCTTCATCGGCACACCATTATAATCAATTGTGCTGTATGTCTCGCTCACCTGATACTGGCTGACAACGTCAAACAGGGAACCAATCGCACGATCACCGATGATTCTTGCACTGTCCGTATCCATTAGTGCTATGTTGTTGATATTCTCACTTTCCGGTACATCCGTTGCAAAATCACCATCCTCAACCTTGATGATTCCTGCATATTTCGATGCACGCAACAATTTGGAAGATGCCAGCCCACCAATGATCAATCCTACAATCAACACAAGGATTGTTGTAAATGAAACCATTACCACCTTTGTCGAACCAACGGCTTCTTTGATATTGCCTTTTTTAGTAATGCGTGTTCCCTTGAAATCAAAGGAGCAAAATCCGATTGCCGCAAGCGTAAGTATTACCCATGTCCAGAATCCAGAGGTATGTACATTGATTGCCGGTGTCAGGAAATAATAAAACAACACTTCCACAACGAGCAGCAACCCATACAGAAGAATGTTTGATCTGCGGATAGCAAATCCTGGTTTTCCATTTTTCTGCTGTTTCTTCCTGCGCTCCTTTTCCATATCTACATCATATTCGACTTTAACCTTGTTTTTTGCCATATTAACACCTGCCTTTTTCATTATATTTGTTACATACTGTTAGTCAGAAAGATGGTCAAATGACCATCTTCCTGACCAAGTCTATGAATAATATTTCTGATTTTTACTTTTAGGTTTATCTGGTTCTGTCCTTTTTAACTCTCCTATTTTAAGCATTCTATCCAGATAGTGCCTTCTAAAATAAGATCGTTCCAGATTAAATTCTTTCAGAATTTCACTTGCTGATTTTGGTATTCTGCAAAATTCAATAATTTTGTTTTTCATATCTTGGTCACTATCTTGGTCATTATGACCAAGATAATCGTAATTATCCAATAGTTTCAAATACCTATCACAAGCCTGACACAACACCATAATTCCAGACTCATTAATATCATATTCCGGCAATGGTCCATCATAAAGTGCACAACCTTCTTTAATCTTTTCAAAGCCTCTTCCCCAAGCCTCAATCATTCCGCTTTTAAAAAATACATTTGCTAAATTCGGATTATATGGTTTGGAAGAATGCTTCATAAACAACTTGTCCGTTGTATCCAAATTAGGAGGCATTTCACCATCATTCCAAACATATATCTTATCCTCATAAACACTAATTTGAATAGGATTACAACTGCTATAGTCTTTATGAACAATTGCATTTAAAAGAATCTCTCGAAATGCATCTTTATGAAACATAAACTGTTCAATCCTCTGAATACCTTCATAAGCAATACGTGCTTTCATATATTTCGTGTACACTAAATCTATGGTTTTATCCACTTGCTCAAGCAATGGACCATGCACTTCATCCTGATATTTCAAATCGGAATCCGATTTTCCAAAGAAACCAATTTTAACATAGGCTCCTGTAACCCATTTTTCTGGATCATTATAAAATGCTAACATAGCTGCCCTTATTAAATATCCATTTTCATCTATCAGATGCAAATTATCCATAAGCACTTCATCAGACACATTTACATCTTCCTGAGTCAATCTGCCACGTCTAACCGACTTTTCCTTAAATAACTGTATTGCATCCTGTTTCAAATCTGTTACCGAAAGTTTAGGCAATGGTACTCCATCCCACGTTCTTCCTTGTGTTTTTAACAATGTCCTTTCTAATTCCTTTCCAGTAATCTCACGCATAGTACTACCAGAACGATAATAATATTTTCCTCGAAAACTGATTAATGAGGGATATTTATCAACAATTATTTCCAAATATTCTAAGCCATCTTTATACAATAAATTTACATCCGCAATAATTCCCATTGTATCTGTAATTTTGCTTGGAATCAGTTCTAACAATTCTTTCGCATTATCAATTCCAATAACATTACCATCATCATCCGTTCCGATATATATTGTTCCACCATATGCATTTGCATATCCGCAAATCCACTTCAAATATTCATCACGCCATGCCTGTTTCCATTCTACCGACTGATGTTCTTTTTCTTTCATCTACTACCCCAACTTTCATATTCATATTTTTAATTATGCTCCTTCAGATAATCTGCAACCGCCGTCTCATACAGATTGTGTCCTTCGCTGTCGATCACAACGATAACAGGAAGATTCTCCACGCGCATCTTACGGATTGCCTCGGTTCCAAGGTCATCATAAGCGATTACCTCGGACTCCTTGATGCACTTTGATAAAAGTGCGCCTGCTCCGCCGACAGCTGCCATATACACAGCTTTTTCCTTCACGATTGCATCAATGACTGCCTGACTGCGCTTGCCTTTTCCAATCATGCCCTTCAACCCCTTTGAAAGCAGAAGCGGTGTATATTTATCCATACGGCTGCTCGTGGTAGGTCCTGCGGAACCGATGACCTGTCCCGGCTTCGCCGGTGTTGGTCCGAGATAATAGATTGTATTTCCTGTGATATCCAATGGCAGAATCTTATCCTCATACAGCTTTGCACCGGTATAATCTGCTTCCGGATGTTTCTCCTGCTCCACGCAGATGGCATCATACATCCGCTTGTGTGCAGCATCTCTGGCACTGTAGATTGTGCCGGTCAGATAGATATAATCTCCTGCATGAAGCTCCTTTAATTCCTCTTCGCTAAATGGTACTGCAATATGTCGTTCCATTCTCTAATCCTCCACTATTTTTTTATTGTGTTTACTTCGTCAGCATATATCCCTTTATAAACATTCTTTTTATCATAGTCTGCTCATCATCAATTTCAAAACTGATATACGTTACAATCAGTTTTTCTGTATCACTGATTTGAATTTCGTAGACTTTATCTTTTTCATCTACATCCTGATTTTCATTTTTATCTTCCAAGTCCTTATAATACGAAATGCAGGAAGTAAGATCTACACCCTCATATACATTGTCTCCGGCTGTGATTGTTTTGCTCTCATATTCTTGAACAGAACATTCATCCCGCCAATGTTCATCTACCCCATAGATTTTTTCATAACCACGGATGGTCAATCCACCCTCTTCAATCGGATATGCATTGAAATACACGGATTTCCATTGATCTTCACTGTCCCGGTCATACAGCATGTTATGTAATTCATCCTGCTCCGCTTCCATGAGATTGGTCTTTATGTATCGTCTGCCATACGCATTTCCACGCAAATAATCATATGCTTCCGCAGCCACTTTCTTATCCAATGTCCGATTCTTAACTAACCGGCTTTTCTGTGACTGATACGACAGATATTGCGCATTTCCAAATGGAAGCAGAAGTCCGACAAATAAAAATCCAACTAAGACTAGAATCAGATTTTCATAGTGCCAGTTTATTTGTGTTTTCGTCTGATTTATTTCATTTGCATGTTCTGTTCCTGTATCACCGGTATCTGCCTGATTATTATATGTTTTTTTCCTGCCTGCAAGTCTTGCATACCTTGCATAGATTTTCTCCCACAGAATATAGATGACCTGTAGCAAGATAAACATCCACGCCGCATATCGCTGTTCCGTCAGTCCATATGCTTTGACACGCACTGACATAGAATAGATTTCAAGCAGGATAAACGGTGCATAGATATATTTCGTAATATGGATCAGTTTCTTATAACGTGAAGACTTCTCCTCCACGAACCCGGATGCCATCATCCAGATTGGCATACCAATTGCAAAAAGACTTGCACAGATACTGAAGATTTCGTTGCTCGGAACCTCCTGCGTCACGAAGATTTTTACCACATAGAGATAGATTACGAACATCGCAATCCACACGCATGGAAGTAACACATACGATACGAATTTCTTCGTAAATGCCGCGTTATCTTCGCTCGTATCCGAGACAGCAAGCAGGCAGGTTGGAAAATACGCAAGTGCACTCAGCATTAACTGGATATTCAACTCCACTCTGAACGTATCTATATCCACAAGCAATGCATCAATAATTTCAAGAATCAGGATAACCGCAATATTTAACACCAGATAGACACCAACTGCCCGGAGCAATGCGAATATAATCCGTCCGATACAATGTGGCAGATCCAGTTTCTGCTGCCGGAGCAATACATAAATTGCAAGAAGCACCGTGCATGCAATGTAAAAATACAAGATACTTTCAAATATCAGATTCGGTATATCCGCTTTCTGTGCTTTAAGAATCTCTGACAAATTCTCAAATATGATTGCAATCACAAACGTTACGCCATATCCGATCAGCCATTTCTGTTTGTTTTTCTGTGCTTCTTCTGCTGTTTTCTTCCACAGACTCTCAACCAGAAAATTCCCGGCAAGCCAGATAGAACACACAGTCACGATAGATTCTATGTCAAACCCTTTTTTCTGATTTGCTATGATACTCACAACCGCTATGATAAACACACAGAAAATACTCGCAACATAACGTATGTATATCTGCTTGAATTTCGCCATATTCTGGTTGATATAATTTGAAACCCTTCCCAAGTACATATCTCCTTTCTTTCGGGCACGCATGATTCTCGTTTATAACCTACACATGCATCCATCCAATCTCCTGTACATCTTACTCTATCATTTCTTCCATATTATTTATATTTCTACAACACAACTGTCTTGTGACGATTGACATGACAGCACATATTGACTGCAAGCGGCATACCTGCGATATGCGTTGCGTAGGTTTCAATATTGACGGCGAGCGCCGTTGTCTTTCCTCCAAGTCCACCCGGTCCGATTCCCGTCTTATTCACAAGCTCCAATATCTCGTCTTCGAGCTTCGCAATATGTGCCTTCTCCGAATGTGATCCTGCTGGTCTTGTGAGTGCTTTCTTCGCAAGCTTTGCCGCAAGCTCAAAATCACCGCCAAGTCCGACACCGACTACCATCGGCGGACAGGCATTTGGTCCGGCATCCTTGACTGCTGCAAGTACGGACTGACGGATTCCTTCTTCTCCATCTGCCGGCTTCAGCATATACACCTTGCTCATATTCTCACTTCCAAAGCCCTTCGGTGCAATCGTGATTTCCAGCTTATCACCCGGCACGATATCGTAGTGAATGATTGCCGGTGTATTATCTCCTGTATTCTCACGCTGCAACGGATCTTTCACGACAGATTTTCGCAGATATCCTTCCGTATATCCTCTTCTCACACCTTCGTTGATGGCATCTGTGAGATTCATTCCTTCAATGTGCAGATTCTGTCCAACATTCACAAAGAACACTGCCATTCCTGTATCCTGACAGATTGGTGTTTTATCTTCTCCTGCAATCTCCATATTCTCGATCAACTGATTCAAGATCTGCTTGCCGAGTGTGCTGTCTTCCTCTTTTGCCGCCTGACGTATCTTTCCATCCATATCATCTGCCAGATACAGATTGGCCGAGATACACATTTCTTTCACTGCTTCAATGATTTTGTCTGTGTGTAATGTTCGCATGGTTTACTCCTTTTTAACATACTAAGGCTGCTACATGATTTCTCATATAGCAGCCCTTTTCTTAATCATCCAAATAGTCGTCTTTATCTTTCGTATCAATTCCACGTTTCTTATTCTGTGCACGCACATAAATCGAAACAAAAATGTATGTCACAAATAACAATACAAATATGACACCTACCCAATACATAAGTGCATATAAGAAATTGGATACGCCATCCATCTTGGAAAGACCTTCCAAGCCCTCTTTAATACTATCGTTCATCGCTTTTCCCTCTTTTCACGATTTACTTATCTTCCGGACTCTCCGGCTCTTCTACATTTCCTTCTTCATTGTCTGCCTCATTCATCTCACGTTCCATCATCTCTAAAGACTCGGATTCATCTGCAGATTTCTGACGTACCTTTGCGATACTTGCAACGGTAATATCGCTTTCCAGATCCATGTTGATGAGCTTCACACCGGTTGTAATTCTGCCTAATATAGAGATATCCTTACACAGGAGTCTTATTACAATACCCTGGTTGGTAATCAGCATGATCTCGTTATCATCATTGACCGCCTTAAATCCTACAACGGTTCCGGACTTGTCTGTGATCTTGTAACACTTCACACCCTTACCGCCACGGTGCTGTGGTGTAAATTCTTCGACAAGAGTACGCTTACCAAGACCATTCTCGGATACGATCAGAAGTGCTTCGCCCTGTGTATCAAGCTGCATGCCGATAACCTCATCATCACCGGCAACACTCATACCGATGACACCCATCGATGTACGTCCGGTTGAACGAACCTCCTTCTCATTGAAGCGGATACACATACCCTGCTTTGTAATCAGGATGATATCCTTCGTATTGTTCGTTGCCTTTACTTCGATCAGCTCATCGCCCTCTTTCAGAGTGATTGCAGCAAGTCCGGACTTACGAACATTTGCATACTCGGTAATCTTTGTCTTCTTGATCATACCATTCTTTGTAGCCATGATCAGGTATCTTCCCTCATGGTACTCACGAATTGGAATGACTGCTGTGATCACTTCATCCGGCTGGAGCTGTAAGAGGTTTACGATTGCCGTTCCTCTTGCAGTACGTCCGGATTCCGGAATCTCATACGTCTTCAGACGATATACACGTCCTTGATTCGTGAAGAACATGATGTAATGATGCGTCGTTGTCATGAACAGATTCTCGATGAAATCATCCTCGATTGTCTGCATTCCCTTGATGCCCTTACCACCACGGTTCTGACTCTTGAAGTTATTGATTGTCATACGCTTTACATAGCCAAGCTTTGTCATAGCGATTACAACATTTTCCTTCGGAATCAGATCTTCAACTGTGATATCATCATCCATATCAATGCCGATAGAAGTTCTTCTGTCATCGCCATATTTTGTTGCGATGATCAGGATTTCCTCCTTGATTACACCAAGGAGCAGCTTCTCATCTGCGAGAATTGCCTTCAACTCTTTGATGAGTTCCATCAATTCTCTGTATTCTTTCTCAAGCTTCTCTCTTTCCAAACCGGTCAGAGCACGCAGACGCATATCTACGATAGCCTGTGCCTGTGCATCGGACAAACCGAAACGCTCGATCAATGCAAGCTTTGCATCGGCAACGGATTTGGAACTACGGATGATTTGAATAACCTCATCAATATTATCGAGGGCTATCAATAATCCCTCTAATATATGAGCACGATCTTCCGCTTTATTCAAGTCGAACTTCGTTCTTCTAGTTACAACCTCTTCCTGATGCTTGATATAATATCCAAGCATTTGAAGGAGATTTAATACCATAGGCTGTCCATCAACCAACGCCAGCATAATTACACCAAATGTATCCTGCATCTGTGTGTGCTTGTATAACTGGTTCAGCACGATATTCGCATTGCAGTCTTTTCGAAGCTCGATGACGATACGCATACCCTCACGGGAACTTTCATCACGGAGAGCTGTAATACCCTCAATCTTCTTCTCCTTGACAAGCTCTGCGATCTTCTGGATCAGCTTTGCCTTATTTACCATATATGGAAGCTCAGTCACAACGATTCTCTGCTTTCCATTTGCCATCGGCTCGATCTCGGATACGGCACGTACCTTGATCTTACCACGACCAGTTCTATATGCTTCATTGATACCGGCTGTACCAAGGATAGATGCACCCGTTGGGAAATCCGGTCCCTTGATGATTTCCATGATTTCTTCGATTTCTGTCTCACGATCCTCATTCACACGGTTATCAATGATCTTTACAACTGCATTTACTACCTCACGCAGATTGTGAGGTGGGATATTTGTTGCCATACCTACGGCAATACCGGTTGTACCATTTACCAGCAGGTTTGGATAACGGCTTGGAAGTACGACTGGCTCTTTTTCTGTCTCATCAAAGTTTGGTACAAAATCAACTGTATCCTTGTTGATATCCGCAACCATCTCCATCGAAATCTTGGAGAGACGTGCCTCTGTGTATCGCATCGCAGCCGCGCCATCCCCATCGACAGAACCAAAATTTCCATGTCCATCGACCAGTGGATATCTTGTATTCCATTCCTGTGCCAGCTTTACGAGTGCCTCGTAGATAGAACTGTCACCATGTGGATGATATTTACCCATTGTATCACCGACGATACGGGCACATTTACGATGTGGCTTATCCGGACCGTTGTTCAGTTCCACCATGGAATGTAAAATTCTTCTCTGTACAGGCTTCAGACCATCTCGCACATCCGGAAGAGCTCTTGCAGCGATAACGCTCATGGCATAATCGATATACGATTCTTCCATGGTTTTCTTCAAATCCACTTCATGGATTTTATCAAAAATTGTACTATCGTCCATTGTTCTCCTCCTACTTAAATGTCAAGATTCTTAACGAATTTTGCATTTGTCTCAATAAATTCACGTCTTGGCTCTACTCTCTCACCCATTAATGTATCGAAGGTTAAGTCAAGCTCAGACTCACTGTTCTCATCAATTGCTACACGCAATAAAACCCGCTTTTCCGGATCCATAGTTGTATCCCACAACTGCTCAGCATCCATCTCACCAAGTCCTTTGTATCGCTGGATCTTGTTATTCTGGTCACGACCAACTTCATTTAAGATATCCGCCAGTTCTTCATCACTATATGCATACCATGTCTTCTTGTTCTTCTCCAGCTTGTACAGTGGTGGCTGTGCCAGATATACATGTCCTTCCTTGATCAGATCCGGCATAAACCGGAAGAAGAATGTAAGCATCAGCGTTGCAATATGTGCACCATCGACATCGGCATCGGTCATGATAATGATTTTGTCATAACGAAGCTTCTCAATATTGAAATTCTCACGAATACCGGTACCAAATGCAGTAATCATGGCTTTAATCTCTGCATTTTCCAGAATCCGGTCAATTCTTGCTTTCTCTACGTTCAGAATCTTACCACGCAGCGGAAGGATTGCCTGTGTTGCACGGGATCTGGCAGTCTTTGCGGAGCCACCGGCGGAATCTCCCTCTACGATGTAGATTTCGCAGTTCTTTGGATTTGGATCCGAACAATCGGCAAGCTTACCGGGAAGCGCCATGTTCGTCTCAAGTGTACTCTTACGGGCAACATCCCTTGCTTTTCTGGCTGCCATACGGGCACGCTGTGCGACAACTGCTTTTCCTACGATAGCCTTTGCCACCTGAGGATTCTGCTCTAAGAAATACGTAAGTTTCTCTGTCACAAGTCCTTCTACCGCGGTTCTCGCTTCTGCATTACCAAGCTTCTGCTTTGTCTGTCCTTCAAACTGTGGCTCCGGAATCTTGATACTTACGATAGCGGTCAGACCTTCTCGTAAGTCATCACCGGACAGGTTTTCTTCTTTGTCACGCAGAATCTTATTGCTTCTTGCATAATCATTGAATACTTTCGTGATAGCACTCTTAAATCCTGTCAGATGCATACCACCTTCCGGTGTATTGATGTTATTTACAAAGCTCAAAGTAAGCTCGTTGTAAGAATCGTTGTGTTGCATTGCCACTTCGACATAGATATCATCTTTGTTACCCTCGATATAGATAATCTTGTCGTAAAGTGCAGTCTTTGTCTTATTCAAGTAAGCGATAAACTCCTTGATACCACCCTCATAGTGGAAGGATTCTCTCTGTTCCTTGCCCTCACGCTTATCTTCAAGATTAATCTTCAATCCCTTTGTGAGGAAAGCCATCTCACGAAGTCTCGTACGAAGCACTTTATAATCAAAGATAACATCATCGAAGATTGTATCGTCCGGCATAAATGTAACCTTCGTTCCGGTCTTATCGGTCTTGCCAATCTCTTTTAATTTGTAAATTACATTTCCGCGCTCATAACGCTGCTTGTAGACCTTTCCATCTCTGGAGATTTCAACTTCCAGCCAGTTCGAAAGCGCATTTACAACGGATGCACCTACACCATGCAGACCGCCGGATACCTTGTATCCGCCACCGCCAAACTTACCGCCGGCATGCAGGATTGTAAATACAACCTCAACGGCCGGAATACCAGCCTTCTTGTGGATACCTGTCGGGATACCACGTCCATTATCGATAACGGTGACAGAACCATCTTCATTGATTGATACATCAATTTCTGTACAGAATCCTGCCAATGCCTCATCGACTGAATTGTCTACGATTTCGTATACAAGATGATGAAGTCCTCTTGTCGAGGTACTACCAATATACATACCTGGTCTTTTACGAACCGCCTGCAAACCTTCCAAAATCTGGATTTGATTCGCATCATAATTGCTTTCATTTTGATTACCCATCTAACTCCTCCTGTATCGTTCCGGCAACAACCTTATAGACTTTATCGATTGTCAGCCGTTCCTTTATAAAATCATCATATCCTGTACATGTAAGAATCGTTTGGATTCCTCGAATAGACTCTAATAACGCATCTTGCCGGCTTCGATCCAGCTCAGACATTACATCGTCTAACAGTAATATGGGATTATCCTGTATCAGTCTCTTTACCAGCTCGATTTCTGCAAGCTTCAATGACAGCGCCACTGTACGCTGCTGTCCCTGCGAACCGAACTTTCTCACATCCATACCGTCAATCAAAAACGCGATATCATCGCGGTGAGGACCGGTCTGTGTTGTCTGATAACGTAAGTCCATCTCCTGTTTTTCTGCAAGCATCGATGCAAAGTTTTCCTCTTCTGCATTTTTCTCATATACCAGACACAAATGTTCTTTTCCCGACGTTAAATTGCTATGTATATCAGGAATTATCTCATTTATCAAATCAATAAAATGATTCCTTTTTTTAATGATTTCTATACCATATTTTACCAGTTGGTCATCCCAGACTGGCAGCATATCCATTTTACTTTTATCAAAGCTAATCTGCCTTAACAGATTATTTCTCTGATCTAACACTTTTTTATAATTTGCCAGCAGACTCACATAAATCTTATCCAACTGGCATAATTCCATATCCATGAAATTTCTTCGCTCTGCCGGACTGTTTTTGATGATAGAAAGATCCTCCGGGGAAAAGAAAACCATATCTGTCTCTTATACACATCTCCGAGCCCACGAGACCCTAAGACATCTCG